>ENA-OQEY01000540-OQEY01000540.1-human-gut-metagenome-genome-assembly--contig:-NODE-540-length-23475-cov-5.507992_pt1 | contig 23475 bp, 17 predicted proteins | sample MGYA00242801_ERZ504647 | MGnify/ENA primary metagenome ERZ504647 (study PRJEB26092, sample SAMD00036204) | human gut metagenome | host: Homo sapiens | study: EMG produced TPA metagenomics assembly of... | reverse complement strand
GCGTGTACGTCGGAGAAAATACCGCTCGGCTCGCAAACGTGCGAAGGGTGCGCCCTTCGTGCGCTGCCGCGAGCCGCAGCCTTTTCAAACGAGAGCCCAGTGAAACGGGTCTCGTTTGTGAGCGTGTCGAAAAGGCTTTTTCGACACGCTCGGGTGGGGCTGCTGTTAACGGCAGCCCCACCGATATTTCGGGAGGGAAAACCATGTTCGGCGATCTGCATATCCATATGATCCTCGACGGCGTGTATTATCGCGCCGCCATCGACGCGCAGAAGGAGCATCCGCTTGACGGCCTCGTCCGTGCGCGGCTGTCTGATTATCAGACGCGCGGGGTCTGCCTCCTGCGCGACGGCGGGGACGCCTGGGGCGTCAGCCTGCGGGCGCGGGAGCTGGCGGGGGAATACGGCATCGATTACCGCAGTCCAGCCTTTCCCATCTACCGCCGCGGGCACTATGGGGCCTTCATCGGCCGCGGCTTCGACACGGAGGATGAATACCGCGCCCTGCTGGACGAGGCAGGGGAGAAGCGGGCGGACTTCATCAAGCTCATGATCTCCGGCCTCATCGATTTTGCCCACTTCGGCGTCCTGACGGAGCCGGGCCCGGAGCCGCAGGACATCCGCCGGATGATCGAGCTGGCCCATGCGGCTGGATTTGCCGTTATGGCGCATGCGAACGGCGACCGCGCCGTTACAGCGGCCCTGCAGGCGAGGGTGGACTCCATCGAGCACGGGGCCTACCTCTCTGAGAGCGTACTGCTCCGCATGGCGCAGCAGCGCACGCTGTGGGTGCCGACGCTCTCGACCATCGGAAACCTGATCGGCAGCGGGCGCTATCCCGACGCCGTGCTGAAGCGCCTGCTCGCCCAGCAGCAGGAGGCCGTCCGCTTTGTCGCCGCGCACGGCGGCCGCATCGGCCTCGGCAGCGATGCCGGGGCGTGGCATGTGATGCACGGACAGGCCATTCCGGACGAGCTCGGTTATCTCACTGCAGCGCTCGGCCCGCGCACGGAGCCGCTTCTGCTGGAGGCCGAAGCGTACGCTTCTGTTACATTCTGCCGAAAGTGACCGTTGATTTGCCAAAATTTCTCCGATATAATAATTAAGGAACCTCTGAATAAATCGACTGCGGCGCTCAGCGGGTCTTTCGCCCCAACTTATCGGTTTGAAAATCTTGAAATATTGCGCAGCCGTTGGCGGCTTTGCCGCCTTACGGATGCGGCATGCCCCTTGCGGGTACACAAAGTATTCCTGCAATTTTCAAACCTCAATTTGGAACAAAATCCCTCGCTGACCGCTCTTGCAATTTAATCAGAGGTTCCTTAAAAATGCCAAAAGGAGAGAGAACGGTATGCAATATGTGCTTTTTAATCCGCAGGCCGGAAACGGCAGCGGTGCGCAGCAGGCACGCGCTCTGGACGCGCGCTTCCCGGAGGAGACGTTTTCCTATACCGATATGACAACGATCAGCGACTATGCGGCCTGGCTCGGCACGCTCCCGGTGGATGCGTCCCTTATCATCGCGGGCGGCGACGGCACGCTGAACCGCTTTCTCAACGACACGAACGGCATGGCCCTCCCGGAGCAGCTCTATTATTTCGCCACCGGCAGCGGAAACGACTTCCTGCATGACCTTGGCCTCGAGAAGGGCGCGGACCCGGTCCCTGTGGCGCAGTATCTGCGCGATCTGCCCACGGTCACGGTGAACGGAAAGCACTGGCGCTTCCTCAACGGCATCGGCTACGGCATTGACGGCTACTGCTGCGAGGTCGGCGACGCTCAGCGCGGCAAGTCCGACAAACCCGTGAATTATACGGCCATCGCCATCAAGGGCCTGCTGTTTCACTTCCACCCGGCTAACGCCGAGGTCACGGTCGACGGCAAGACGAAGCGCTATCGCCGCGTCTGGCTCGCGCCGACGATGAACGGCCGCTTTTACGGCGGCGGCATGATGGTCACGCCGGACCAGCATCGCGGCAATGCTCAGGGCAAGGTCAGCGTGTGCGTCATGCACGGCAGCGGCAAGATCAAGACGCTGGCGGTATTCCCGTCCATTTTCAAAGGCGGCCATGTAAAGCACACGGAAATGGTCGAGATCCTGACAGGCCATGACATCGAGGTGCGCTTTGACCGCCCCTGTGCGCTGCAGATCGACGGCGAGACCATCCGGAATGTGACTTCCTACAGCGTCCACGCGGGCGTCCCTGCGCGGGTCTGACAGAAAAAACGGCCGGAGTATGTATTCCTCCAGCCGACGGTGTGTCAAAAAAGCCTCGCAGAGTTCGCCGCCCGCAGGCGGCGAATCAAATCGGATCATTTTCTCCGGCGGCGTGTACGTCGGAAAAAATACTGCGCAGTCCGCCAGTGTGCGGATCGTCCGGCAAAGGCGGACGATCGTGCGCGCAGCGGACTGTAGTCCCTTTGTATGGAAAGCCCAAAGGGCTTTCCAAACAGTTAATTGGCCGGAGCGCTCAGCGCTCCGGCCGTTTTATGTGGGTTTTACTGCTTCGTGAAGACCATGGGGAACAGATCGCCCAGCATCTCGCTGAGAGACTGCAGGTCCATCGCGTCGCCCGTGACGGACGTGAAGGTCAGCTTGCCGCCCTCGAGCGTGTAGGAAACATAGTCCTCTTCGGAGAAGTCGGCTTCCTGCTCCTCAAAATAGAGCTTGCCGTCAGCTGCCTTATAGACGCCGGACTCCTCGTCCTCTTCCAGAGAGCTCAGCAGGGACTCTTCGTCGAGCTGGCTGATCTGTTCGGCGACATAGTCCGAAACGCTGGAGCCGGTGCTCTGCTCGAAGGCAGCGTCGTAGTCCTCACGGGACAGTCCGGATTCCTCGGCGGTCTTGTAGAGCGCCGCCTCAATGGCGGAGCCGCAGCCCTGCAGATAGGTGTGCAGCGCGGTAACGGTGGCTTCCTTGTCGGCCTGCATGGAATAGGTGCCGTCTTCGCCCAGCGTCAGAGTGTAGGGAACGGGCAGGGTCAGGTCGGCCAGATCCTCTTCGGCAAGGCCGAGCTGGGTCATGGCGGAGTTCAGGGCAGGGGCCAGATCGAGATCGATCTTGTAGGTACCGGGCAGGTCGGACTTGCCGCCGCCGCAGCCGACGAGCGCAAGGACAAGGGCCAGCGCCAGCAGGCACAGTGCGAGAGACTTTACATGTTTCATGATTTTCTTCCTTTCTTTTTTGCAAAAATGCAAGTTGATTATAGCATAACGGGATGCGGGTGTCAATCCATCGGGCGGCCGTTTAGAACGGCTTCTGCCAGCCGGTCGCCCTCGTAGCGGAGCTTCAGCGAAAAAAACGGCGTATGCTCCCGCATGAGGCGCAGGAAAATGCGGTCCCCCTCCCACTGCGGCAGGGCGGCGAACTGTGTCTCCGGGATCCACGCCAGCTCGCCCTCGTCGCAGTCCCGCAGGCTTCCGCGGCAGGCCGAGGCGTGGAACAGGTGCATGTATTCGCCCTCCCAGCAGTCGCTGACGAAGGTCACGATGCCGCAGTAGCGGTACTCCGTCAGCTCCAGTCCCGTTTCCTCGCGGAATTCGCGGCGGACGCAGTCGTCCGGGCTTTCGTTTTCTTCAAATTTTCCGCCGATGCCGATCCATTTGTCGTGATTCGGATCGTTTTTCTTTTTGTTGCGGTGCAGCAGGAGCCAACTCCCGTTCTGCTCCAGATAGCAAAGCGTGGTATTTTTCATAGCGTTCTCCTGAAAAAAGCCCCTGCAATCGCATGACGGTTGCAGGGACCGGCTTTATTCTGCGGCGTTGGGATCGGTGGCGGGGTTCACGATGACTTTCACGGCGTTGTGCAGGTTCTCTGCGACGCAGTGCGCCTGTCCCTTGGCCTGCTCGCCGTCGAGCGTCCAGTCCATGTCGGCGGGGGCGTCGATCTCCAGATGGCTGGCGCTCGTGAACGTCAGCATGGGCGTGTGGTAATCCTGCGTCGTCAGGGCCAGCACGCAGTCGCTCAGCTCCATCAGGCTCTGCGGCTTGCGCACGAGCAGCAGCTCGAACACGCCGTCGTTCATGTCCACGATCTCCGGGGAGAGCGTCAGAATGCCCGCAACGGATGTGGAGTTGCTGATGGCGCCGAAGATATAGTCGTCCTCGAGCACGGTCTCGTGGTCGAGCAGAAAGCGCACATGGCGGCTGCGGATGGACGGCAGCTCCTTGATGCCGCCGAGCACATAGGCCAGATGGCCCAGCGCATTTTTTACGCTCTGCGACGTGGCGTAGGATGCGCGGGTGAACGCGCCGAACGAGGCGACATAGGAGAAGCAGCGGCCGTTGAAGCTGCCGAGGTCCAGTGTGCGCGGCTCGCCCTCGACGATGTCATGCGCGGCCTGCAGCAGGTTGCGCGACAGGTGCATGCTGCTGGCAAAGTCGTTCGTGCTGCCTGCGGGGATATAGCCGATGGGCGTGTCGCTTCCGGCCGCATAGACACCGGAGACAACCTCATTGAATGTGCCGTCGCCGCCTGCGCAGACCACGCAGTCGAATTCGCGGCAGCGGGATGCTGCGACCTGCGTTGCGTCGCCGCGGGCAGCTGTAGTATAGACCGTGACGTCGTAGCCGCCGCGGTTGAAAATGCTGACGATCTCCGCCAGCGCGCGGTTCGCGCGCTTTTTTCCCGAGCAGGGGTTCAGAATGAGCAGCAGCCTCTTCATCGCACGATCCTCATGCGGAAACGCACCCAGACAAAGATGCAGCCTGCGGCGATCACAAGGCCGATGCCGAGCAGCGCCCACTGCTCCTTGGAGCGCGGCTTGCGGATATGGAACGGCATCACAAAGCTGGCGCCAGTCAGCGCCATAACAACGAGCAGCGCCCCATGCAGGATCGCGGCACGCTGGAAAATGTCGAGGAAGCAGAAGAAAAACGGGAAAATGAGCGCGGCTGAGGTGATGGGAAGGCCCGTGTAGGTCTTGCGGCACTCGTCCGTCTCCTGCTGGCGCAGCTCCTCCGTCACGTTGAAATAGGCAAGGCGAATGAGCCCGGCGAGCACATAGAGCGCCGCGATCAGCACGGCATACCAGACAGAGCCGCACACGACGATCGTGATGACGGCGGGCAGGATGCCGAAGGCAACGATGTCGCACAGAGAGTCAATCTGAATGCCGAAGCCCTTCTGCTCCGCCGTGCGGTTCTTCTTCGTGCGGGCGACGCGGCCGTCAAACATATCGCAAAGACCGCTGAACATCAAACAGAGGATTGCCAGCAGCGGGTGGTGGGCGACGGCCAGCCCGATGCCGGTCACGGCAGACAGCAGGCTGAGGTAGGTCAGAATGACCGTGTAATCATAGAAACCAATCATAAATAACTCCTTCTGCCGCAGGACGGCACCGGAAAACGGACGTCGGATAGACGAATCATAGTCGTCTTGTTATTATCCCACATTTTCGGCGATTCGTCAAGTCCCGGTATTTTCCGACAGAATGCGGCAGAGCAGGACGGAAAAGGCGTGATCCTGCGCGGGCTTCCGGGCAGCCGTACGGTGCAGGCGGACACCGCCGCGGCGCAGGCGGGCGGACTCGGCGCGAACGGTGAGCAGAGCGTCGATATTGTCCTTTGTGTAGGCATGGCCCGCCGGATGCAGGGCCTGCGCGCTGCGCGCAAGGCACAGGGCGGCAAGGCCGTAGTCCTGCGTGATCACAACGTCGCCGGGGCGCAGGTGCGACAGCAGCAGATAGTCCGTGCTGTCGTGCCCGCAGTCCGCAACAAAGACCTCCACGCCGGGAATGGAAAAGACATGCGCCGTGTCGCAGAACAGCAGACACGGCACATGGAAGGCGGCGCATTGCCGCACGGTCTCGCGGACGACGGGGCAGCCGTCCGCATCGATCAGAACGCGCATAGGCTTCAGTGGCGGGGCGTCAGCAGGCCGCGCTTGTCGTGGATGACATTGCGCGGGCAGGCCATGGCGCACATGCCGCAGGAGAGGCACTTATCCGCGTAGATAAAGGCGCGGTTTTCCGAAACGACGATGGCTCCGGCCGGGCAGGTGCGCTCGCACAGGCCGCAGCCGATGCAGCTCACGGCGCAGACATCGCGGCAGCGGGCGTCCTTATTCGAGCAGAGGACGACAATGGGGTTGTCCTCGAGCCGCAGGTGGATGACGCGCTGCGGGCAGGCCTGATAGCACGCGCCGCAGCCGATGCAGCGGCTCTCGTCGACCTCGGCCACGCCGTAGGAGTTCAGCGAGATCGCGCCGAAGCGGCAGACCTCCATGCACGCACCGCAGCCGGTGCAGCCGTAGAGGCAAAGATCGTAGCCCTCCGGGCTCTGGTTGGCGCGGCAGCCGCCGTTGCAGTGGACGCAGGCAACCTTGGACGGGAACTTCTTTCTGACTTTCATCTCATGCAACCTCCCCGTTATTTGCGTGCATAGGGCGTGCCGGTCAGCGGCAGACTGGTGCGCGGCTCGCCGTCGAGCCGGTAATAGGCGTCCGCAATGGCCGGTGCGGTGGGGATCGAGGTGATCTCACCGATGCCGATCGCGCCGCAGGCCACGTTCAGGCCCGGCTTGTCGATGACAATGGCCTTGATCTCCGGCACCTGATGGGCACGGAACAGGCCGAGCGTGCCGAAGCGCGCCGTCGGGCGGCAGTTTTCGTCGATGGGATACTGCTCCGTCAGGGCATAGCCCATGGACATGACGACGCCGCCCTCGATCTGGCCCTCGCAGGAGAGCGGGTTGATGGCCTTGCCGACGTCGTGCGCGGCTATCATTTTGCGGATGAGGCCGGTCTTCTCGTCGAGGATGCAGACCTGCGTGGCGTAGCCGTAGGCGACGTGGGAGACCGGGTTCGGCACGTCCGCGCCGAGCGGGTCGGTCTTCGCGAGGTATTCGCCGTAGAATTCTTTCCCGATGAGGTCGCTGAGCGACTTTCCGGCCAGCGCCTCGTGGAGCTGCAGGCAGGCGCGGCGGCAGGCCTCGCCGGTCACAAGCGTCTGGCGGGAGCCGGACGTGTCGCCGGAGTCCGGGGCGATCCAGGTGTTGGAACGCTCATAGACGATGTCGTCGCGGGAGAGGTTCGTGTTTGAGCAGACCATCTGCACCAGCACGGTGCCGAGGCCCTGCCCGATGCACGAAGCGCCGGAATAGATATGGACCTTGGAATCGCCCTCGACGATGAGCTTGCAGCGGCCCCAGTCCGGCAGGCCGACGCCGAGGCCGGCATTCTTCATGGCGCAGGCGATGCCCTTGATCTTGGCGTTGTCGTATTCGTCCTTTACGGCAAGGAGCGTCTCCACAAGGCCGGTAGAGTCATCGACGATCTGCCCGTTCGGCAGCACACCGCCGGGACGGATGGCGTTGCGGTAGCGGATCTCCCACGGGGAGATGCCGACAAGGTCGGCAGCGCGGTTCAGCAGCGTCTCCACGGCGAAGCACGTCTGCGTGACGCCAAAGCCGCGGAACGCACCGGCAGGCGGGTTGTTCGTATAGTAGGCATAACCGTCGATCTCGAAGTTTTCGTAGGCATAGGGACCGGCGGCGTGCGTGCAGGCGCGCTCGAGCACCGGGCCGCCCAGCGAGGCGTAGGCGCCAGTGTCAGAGACGACCTTGGCCTTCACGCCCTGAATGATGCCGTTTTCGTCCACGCCCATGGTGAAGTCCATCTCGAAGGGATGGCGCTTCGGGTGGATGAGCAGGGACTCGGCGCGCGTCAGCTTGCACTTGACGGCGCGGCCGGTCTTATAGGCGATGAGCGCGGCCAGCGGCTGGACGGTCATGTCCTCCTTGCCGCCGAAGCCGCCGCCGACGAGGGCATTCTGGATCTTGACCTTCTCGGGCGGCAGGCCGAGGGCCATCGTGACCTCGTGCAGCGTGGTGTGGGCGCTCTGGTCCGTCGTGTAGAGGCGGATGCCGTCTCCGTCCGGCACGGCCACGGCGCATTCCGGCTCAAGGAAGGCGTGCTCCGTGAACGGGGTGGAGAAGTGATCCTGCACGACAAATTTCGAGTGGGCAATGGCCTCCTCGGCATTGCCGCGGGAAACGTGCTTATGCGTCAGCAGGTTGCCCTTGCGGTGGACGAGCGGCGCATAGGGCGCGGCGGCCTCCTCGGGGTTGTGCACGGCGGGCAAAATCTCATATTCCACCTTGACGAGCTTCTTGGCCTTTTCCAGAATCTCCGGCGTCTCAGCCGCGACAAGGGCCAGCGCGTCGCCGAGGAAGTGGACGACACCGCCGACGGGGACCATGACGTCCCAGTCGTGGACGATGTGTCCGATGATGTTCTCGCCCGGCACATCCGCTGCGGTCAGCACGCAGATAACGCCGGGCAGCGCGGCCGCCTTGGACGTGTCGATGGACAGCACGCGGGCGCGCGGATATTTGCTGCGCACGGCGGAGCCGTAGCACATTTTTTCGGGGTAGTAATCGTCGGGGTATTTGCCGGTGCCGAGGACCTTCTCCTCGACGTCCAGACGCTGGACGCGGGAGCCGATCTTCCAGTCCGTCGTGGCGGGCAGGGGGATCTTCTTTTCGCGCAGGATCTTCCCGGCCAGACGGATGGCCTCGACGATCTTGACATAGCCGGTGCAGCGGCAGTAGTTGTTGCGGATGGCCCAGCGGATCTGCTCCTCCGTCGGGTCCGGCGTGCGGTCGAGCAGGGCCTTGGCGCACAGCACCATACCGGGGATGCAGAAGCCGCACTGCACGGCGCCAGCCTCGCCGAAGGCGAAGGTGTAGGCAGCCTTTTCAAAGTCGGAAAGGCCCTCGACCGTCAGGATGTGCTTGCCGTCGAGCCGCTCGGTGTCCGGAACGCAGGCGCGGCAGGGCTCGCCATTGATGAGCACGGTGCATGCGCCGCAGGCGCCCTCGCTGCAGCCGTCTTTTACGGAGGTGAGATGCAGCTCATCGCGCAGGTAGCGCAGCAGCTTCTGCTTTTTGGCGACGGTAACTTCGGCACCGTTTATGTAAAATGTTGCCATGGAAACAGGTCCCCTTTGTAAAATAATCCGGTCGCAGCCGGTGGACGGGCTCGTATCACTCAGATTATACTATAAATAGAGAAAGCCTGCAAGGCAGAGACTAACTTTTTTTGCGATTTTTTTCTGAATTTTGACTTATAACAATAAAAAACTACAAGGAAATCGCGATTTTTCTATCGATAAGCTAAAACTTTTTTTGTACCCGGCAAAAAATGCGGGAAAGGATTGAAAATCGGGTGTGGATTTGGTACACTATCTAAGAAATGAAAATGCGGAGTTTCGGCTTTTTTGCGCCGCATGCGCCGTATGGGTAATATAGCAGACTGTCAAAAAACCTGCCAAGCCAAAAGTTTCGGAGGGAAGGAAAGTGTGAAAGGAAACCGTCAGGGTGTCCTTTCGCGTTCCATAACCCGCCGCAGCGGCAGAATTGCAAAATCATGCTTCAAAATTTATTTTGCAATTCCAGAAGCAGCTTGGCGAAAAAGCCCTGGAGGGACTTTTTTGACAAGCTGAATATAGGTAGGGGAACTGGTATGGAAACGACAAAGACATTTCAGGAGCTCGGTGTCAGCGAGGAGATCCTCCGTGCGCTGGAAAAGAAGGGCGTCGCAATGCCGACGCGCGTGCAGGAGGAGGCCATCCCGCCGCTGCTGGCATGGCGCGATGTCATCGCCAAGGCGCCGACGGGAACGGGCAAGACGTTTGCCTTTGGCATCCCGATGATCGAGCACATCGATTCGCAGTCCGACGATCTGCAGGGCCTGATCCTGGCCCCGACGCGCGAGCTGGCCATCCAGATCGCCGACGAGCTGCGCGGCTTGCTCACATTTTATAAGGATATCCGCGTGACGGTCGTCTATGGCGGCCAGCGGCTCGAGCCGCAGATCCGCAGCCTGCAGCAGCATCCGCAGATCGTCGTGGCAACGCCCGGTCGCCTCATGGACCACTATAACCGCAAGAACCTGCGCCTCGACCGCATCAAGACCGTCATTCTCGACGAGGCGGATCGCATGCTGGACATGGGCTTCTTCGATGATGTGACGAAAATTCTCGACCGCATCAAGAACCGTACGAACCTCGGCCTGTTCTCCGCGACGATCTCGCAGGAGGTCATGACCGTCAGCTGGATGTACCAGCGCGACGAGGTGGAGATCACCGTTGCCCCGACGGAGGAGAGTAAGCCTGATATCGATCAGTATTCTATCACGGTCCCGCGGCTGGAGAAGGAAGAGGCTATGCTGCGCATCCTGCGCTCCGGCGCGCTTGAGCGCGTGATCGTGTTCTGCAACACGAAGGTCATGTGCCAGCGCCTGAGTGACGACCTGCGCCGCGCGGGCATCCGCGCCGACTGCCTGCATGGCGACATCAAGCAGGCCACGCGCGAAAAGACCATGGCCGATTTCCGCCATGGCAAGCTCCCGGTCCTCATCGCAACGGACGTTGCCTCCCGCGGCATTGACGTGGACGACGTCGACGGCGTCATCAACTACGACGTCCCCGAGGAGAACGAATACTATATCCACCGCATCGGCCGCACGGGCCGCGCCCGGAAAAAGGGCATCTCCTTCACGCTGCTCGGCTCGTTCCCGGAGAAGGCCAAGCTGGACGAGATCGCAAAATTTGCGGGCTTCCGCATCGTTCCGATGATCTTTGACGAATACGGCTGTCTGGTGCCCGCACCTGCAGAGGAAAAGCACCCGACATCCCGCAGGCGCTTCTGATGCGCCCGGCGGAGGAGGGCCTGCTCCTGCTGTGCTGTGCGCTCGGCACGCAGGATGTGCCGCTGACCCCGGCGCAGTACCGCACGCTTGCCCGGCGCGTCCGGCAGACCTGTCAGGCCGGAGACGGCGAGGTGACGCCTGCCTATCTCCGGGCGCTCGGCTATCCGGAGGCGGCCGCCGTGCAGATCACGGCGCTGCTCGACCGGACAGACACGCTGCACCGCTATCTCGAGGCCGCTGCCGCACAGGGCATCACGGTCCTGACGCGCCTTTCGGACGGCTTCCCGGCGCGCCTGCGCCGCATGGGCGAGACGGAGTGCCCGCCCGCCCTGTTCTGCCGCGGCGACACGGCCCTGCTCGGCACGCGCTGCGTTGCGCTCGTCGGCTCGCGGCAGCTCCGGCCGGATAACCGCCGCTTTGCCGTGCAGGCCGGAAAGCTCGCTGCGGCCGAGGGCTTTACGCTCGTCTCCGGCGGGGCTGCCGGTGCGGACACCGCTGCGCAGGAGGCCTGCCTTGCAGCGGGCGGCCGGGTGATCTGCTTTGTGCCGGACAGTCTGCTGGATCATCCTGCGCGGCAAAACGTGCTGTATTGCAGCGCGGGCGGCTATGAGCTGCCGTTTTCCACGCCGCGCGCCCTGGCCCGCAACTGCCTCATCCACGCCATGGGCGAAAAGACCCTTGTGGCCCAGTGCGCCGAGGGAACGGGCGGGACCTGGTCCGGTTCGCAGTGGAACCTGCGCCGCGGCATGTCGGAGCTTTACGTCTTTGACGACGGATCGGCGGCAAGCGCGGCACTGCAGTCCTGCGGAGCGGAGAGGTTGCCGGATATTCCGGCGTCTCTCGCCCTGTTACGGCCCTTCCAATTGTCCATTTTCGATGGGAAATCGGACGAAAAGCGGAAAAAGTAAATTTTCAGTTGATTTTGACAAAGCAATCGTGTATAATCTCCGTACGACACCGAAGATCATGGATCTGACCTGACGTATGGAGGTTATTTTTATGTGTGGAATTGTTGGTTATGCCGGTTCGAAGCAGGCGGCTCCCATTTTGCTGGACGGCCTTTCCCGTCTGGAGTATCGCGGCTATGATTCCGCTGGACTGTGTGTTTTTTCGGAAGGGGAGCTGAAGCTCGCCAAGTCCAAGGGCCGTCTGGCCGTCCTGCGCACAAAGACGGAAAACGGCGCGACGCTCCCCGGCTATCTCGGCATCGGCCATACCCGCTGGGCGACGCACGGCGCGCCCTCGGATGAGAATGCGCATCCGCAGCTGTCCACGAACGGCAGCATCTGCATCGTGCACAACGGCATCATTGAGAATTTCCTGCCGCTGAAGGAGTTCTTGCTGAAGCAGGGCAAGACGTTCCGCTCCGAGACGGACACGGAGGTCATCGCCAATCTGCTGGAATACTATTATGAACAGGAAAACGATCTGATGAAGGCCGTCCGCCTGACGCTCGGCCGGATCGAGGGCAGCTATGCGCTTGGCATCCTCTGCGCCGACCGGCCGGATTCCATGATCGCCGTCAAGAAGGACAGTCCGCTGATCTTCGGCTTCGGCGAGGGCGAGAACTTCATCGCCTCGGATGTCCCGGCCATCCTGCCGTATACGCGCAGCGTCGTGTATCTCAACGACGGCGATATGGTCGTGTTCACGAAGAACGCCGCGCAGTTCTATGACGCAAACGGTACGCCCGTGCGCAAGGCCCCTGAGCACATCGAGTGGGAGATGTCCGCTGCGCAGAAGGGCGGCTATCCGCACTTCATGCTCAAGGAAATTTACGACCAGCCCAAGGCCCTGCGCGATACGATCAATCCCCGTATCCGCAACGGCCGCGTCGTGCTGGACGATGTGAAGCTCGATGAGAGCTATCTGCGCGGCCTGCGCCGTATCTATATGGTTGCCTGCGGCTCGGCGTCCTATGTCGGCAATCACGCCAAGTATATCCTCGAGCGCACGACGCGCATCCAGGTCGAGCCGGTGCTCGCCTCGGAATTCCGCTATTCCGAACCGGTGCTCGGCGACGATACGCTCGTTATCATCATCAGCCAGTCCGGCGAAACGGCCGACACACTGGCCGCCCTGCGTGAGGCCAACGCCCGCGGTGCGCGGACGCTCGCCATTGTCAACGTGGTTGGCAGCGCCATTTCCAAGGCGGCGCACGACGTCATCTACACCTGCGCCGGCCCCGAGATCGCCGTTGCCACGACGAAGGCCTATTCCACGCAGCTGGCCGTCATCTATCTGCTGGCCATGTATATCGGCGAAAAGCTCGGCACGCTCGCGCCGGAGTGCTATGCCGCCATGCTCGAGGGCCTGCAGCGCCTGCCGGACCAGGTGGCGCAGATCCTTGTGCCGGAGAATCTGGCAAAGATCGAGGAGGCTGCGGAGGCCTTCAGCCACAACCACGACGTGTTCTTCATCGGCCGCAATCTCGACAGCGCGACCTGCCTCGAGGGCAGCCTGAAGCTCAAGGAGATTGCCTATGTCCATTCCGAGGCCTATCCCGCCGGTGAGCTGAAGCACGGCCCCATCTCCCTCATCGAGGAGGAGACGCTCGTTGTGGCCCTTGCCACCGTCGAGAAGCTCTTTGATAAGACCATGGCCAATGTCCGCGAGGTCAAGGCGCGCGGCGCGCACGTCCTCGGCGTGACGACGGAGGACTTTGCCGGGGAGATCGAAAAGTATGTCGACCGCAGCCTCATCGTGCCGAAGACGCACCCGCTGCTGCAGCCGAGCCTGACGGTCATCCCGCTGCAGGCCTTTGCCTACTATATCGCACTGGCCCGCGGCTGCGATGTCGATATGCCGCGCAATCTGGCCAAGTCCGTCACGGTCGAATAATTCAAAATTTTAGATTTCTGCGGAGGCTGCCATATGGCGGCCTCCGCCTTCGTTTGCAGTCTGTTGTGCGCACGAACTGCCCGCCAAGGGCGGACAATTCGCACACTGGCCGACCGAGCGGTATTTTCTCCGACGTACGCGCTGCCGGAGAAAATGATCTCACCTTCTTCGCCGACTTCGGGCGGCGAACTCTGCGAGGCTTTTTCCTGCATTGCGGAGCGGAGCAGAGAGGCCGCTGCTTGTTATTTTGCGGGATCTATGGTAAAATATCTTTATCCTATCCCCAAATTCTATGAAAGTGGTGAAACTATGTTGAGCTTTCGCCCCATCTGCCTGGAGGACCGCGCATGGATCGAACCCGTGATGCAGGCTGCGGCTGGGCATGGCAGCGAGTTTTCCTTTGTGAATCTCTACCTGTGGGGGGACCAGCGCGTAGCGTCGGTGGACGGCACGCCCGTGTTCCTCAGCAATTTTTCCGGGAGCCTGACGTACCCGTGGCCCGTGGGCTGCCGGGACCTGCCGGGCACGCTGGAGCTGCTGCGGCAGGACGCATGTGAGCGCGGCATCCCGCTGCGCCTGTTCGGCCTGCTGCCCGAGGAGCGCGACCGGCTCGAGGCACTGTATCCCGGCCGCTTTCGCTTCCACAGCGTGCGCGACAGCGCGGACTATGTCTACGAGACGGAGCAGCTTGCCCAGCTGCACGGCAAGAAGCTGCAGGCCAAGCGTAACCACTGCAACCGCTTTGAGGCGGCCTACCCGGATTATCGCGTCCTGCCGCTGACTGCGGACCAGCTGCCGCGCTGCCGCGCCTTTACGGACGAGTGGTATCGCCTGCATTTTCTGGAGAACGACCCCGCGGACTACGCGTTGGAGCAGCGTGCCATCGGGCTGGCATTCGACCATTTCGATGCGCTCGGCATGACGGGTCTTGTGCTGGAGGTCGAGGGCGAGGTCGTCGCCTTCGCCATGGGCAACCCCATCCGGCCGGATATGTTTGACGTGAACTTTGAAAAGGCCCGTGCCGATATGAACGGGCCGTATCCGATGATCAACCGCGAATTTGCCCGCCGGATCGCAGAGACGCCCTACCGCTTTTTGAACCGCGAGGACGACATGGGCCTCGAGGGCCTGCGCCGCGCGAAGGAAAGCTATATCCCGGACCTTCTGCTGGAGAAGCTGCTGGCAGAGGAGCTGCCCGCATGAGGGCGGCGCGACGCGACCTGCCTGCCCTGACGCGGCTGTGGCAGGCCTGCTTCGGCGATCCCGAGGCGGAGGTGCGCGCGTTCTGGCAGGCGCTGTTCGACTGCACGCCCGTCTATCTGCGCCGCGCGCCGGACGGCAGCCCCGCTGCCATGCTGTGCGCACTCCCGGCGGAGCTGGTCGGCGACGACGGAGACGCTGTCCCTGCTGCCTATCTCTACGCCGTCTGCACGGCCCCGGCCCTGCGCGGGCGCGGCCACTGCCGCCTGCTCCTGCAGGAGGCGGAGCAGGACCTCAAAAGGCAGGGCATCCGCGCGGCCGTGCTCGTCCCGGCGGAGGAGAGTCTGTTCGGGTTCTATGCCCGCTTCGGCTACCGGACCGTGTTCACCTGCCGGACTGAGACGGTCCCGGCGGCGCGCGGCGACTGCAGCATCACGCCGCTCACGCCTGACGGCTGGCAGAGCCTGCGCGAGCTGCAGCTCTATGACAGCCATCTGTCCTATCCGCCGGAGCTGCTGCGCTGGCAGGAAACGATCTCCCGCAGCAGCGGGGCTGGCCTTTACCGCATCGAGACGGGCGATGCCGTCTGCTGCGCCGCGGCGGAGCGGGACGGCGAAACGCTGCTCGTGCGCGAGCTGCTGCCGGACTGCCCGGAGGCCGCCGCCGCGCTGGCGGACAAGCTCGGATGCCGGGAGGCGTCCTTCCGCACGGCTGGCGGCACACAGCCCTTCGGCATGGCAAAATCGCTCGACGGAACGCCGCTCCCGCAGCGGGCCTACCTCGGCCCGGCGTTTGAGTAAGGCGGAACATGTACCGGCCCCCAAATTTGACGGTAGCGGCGGTCAGTGACCGCCATGCAGACTGGCAATATTTGCTGCAAATGTTCTGTGGCGCGAGGCCACCGGATTTGTCATTGCGAGGAGGCCGACGTGGCAATCTCGGGCAGGCAGTTACGATTTCGCCGATCGCTTTCCCACGATCCGGCCGGGCCCTGCGAGATTGCCGCATCGCTTTCGCTCCTCGCAATGACACGTCAGGGGAGTGCGGCGGTGCACCAGTGCCCTCCTGCGGTTAAATCCCCCCTGACTGGGCGGTCACTGACCGCCGCTACAGGCGAACTTTATTTTTCGGCAGCCTGCACGAACTGCAGGCGTACAGCCGGTCGGGACATGCCCCGAACCGATAACATACGAAATAAATGATATAAAAAATGGAGGAATTTATCATGAAACGTTGGCTTTCTCTGATCCTTGCGGCGGCGCTGGCCGTCTGCGTCTTTGCTGCCTGCAGCAAGGACGACAACACGTCCGGCTCGGCCGGAAAGCACCATGTGGAGATCGAGGTGCAGGATTACGGCACCATCGCCGTGGAGCTGGACGGCGACGCCGCCCCCATCACGGTTGATAACTTCCTGAAGCTGGCAAAAGAGGGCTTCTATGACGGCCTGACCTTCCACCGCATCATCGACGGCTTCATGATCCAGGGCGGCGACCCCGAGGGCACCGGCATGGGCGGCTCGGATGAGACGATCAAGGGAGAATTCTCCGCCAACGGTGTGGAAAATAACCTGTCGCATACGCGCGGCGCGATCTCTATGGCCCGCAACAGCGTCAGCATGGACAGCGCGAGCTCACAGTTCTTCATCGTGCAGAGCGATTCGACCTATCTGGACGGCCAGTATGCCTGCTTCGGCTATGTGACGTCCGGCATGGACATCGTCGACCAGATCTGCAAGGACGCGCAGCCGACGGACGGCAACGGCACGATCCCCGCAGCGGAGCAGCCGGTCATCACGGCCGTCCGCGTCATCGACTGATGGGCAGACAGCTCGTTCTGGCGGAGAAGCCCTCCGTCGGCCGGGAGCTGGCGCGCGTGCTCGGCTGCAGGCGCGGCGGCGAGGGCTACCTGGAAGGCGACCGCTATGTTGTCACCTGGGCGCTCGGGCATCTGGTCACGCTGGCCGACCCGGACGTCTATGAGAAAAAGTGGGAGAAGTGGGACATGGCCGACCTGCCGATGCTCCCGCAGCATAGGAAGCTCGTCGTCATCCCGCAGACGGCGCGGCAGTTCCGCGTGGTGCAGGGCCTGATGAAGCGCAGCGACATCACCGGCCTCATCATCGCCACGGATGCCGGGCGCGAGGGTGAGCTCGTTGCGCGCTGGATCATGGCCAAGGCGGGCTGGAACAAGCCTGCAAAGCGGCTTTGGATCTCGTCCCAGACAGACAAGGCCATCCGCGACGGCTTTGCAGATCTGCGCCCGGCGGCGGACTATGAAAATCTGTTCCGCTCCGCGCAGGCGCGCAGCGAGGCCGACTGGCTCGTCGGCCTGAATGTGACGCGCGCCCTGACGTGCAAATACAATGCGCAGCTCTCGGCCGGGCGCGTGCAGACGCCGACGCTGGCCCTGATCGCCGCGCGGGAGCGGGAGATCCGCGGCTTTGTGCCGAAGGAATTCTACGGCGTCCGGCTGAAGCTCGCGGGCTTCACGGCCGTCTGGCGCGATGCAAACGGAAACAGCCGTACATTTGACCGCGCGCTGGCCGAGCGGATCGCCGAGGCCTGCCGCACAGGGACCTGCACCATCCGGCAGGTGCGCCGGATGCGCCGCATGACGCCGCCGCCTGCGGCCTATGACCTGACGGAGCTGCAGCGCGATGCCAACAAAAAATATGCCTACTCCGCAAAGGAGACGCTGAATCTCATGCAGGCCCTCTATGAGCAGTACAAGCTGCTGACCTACCCGCGCACGGACTCGCGCTATATCTCCGACGACGTCGTTCCGACGCTGCCAGACCGCCTGCGTGCCGTGATGACAGGGGACTACAAGCCCTTTGCGCAGGAGCTGATGCGCCGCCGCCCGCTTTCGACCAGATATCTGGTGAACAATGCCAAGGTCACGGATCATCACGCCATCATCCCCACGGAGGAGGCCCCGGACCTGTGGCAGCTTTCCGGGCCGGAGCGGAATATTTATGACCTCGTCGTGCGCCGCTTCCTTGCGGTGCTGATGCCGCCGTGTGCCTATGAGGAGGTCGAGCTGACGCTGCGCGCCGGGGACCATGACTTTACGGCCAAGGGCCGCATCGTCTCGGAGCCGGGCTGGCGCAGGGTCTATGACCGCAGCTTCCGGCTGGAGGACGAGGAAGAGGACGAGCCGCAGACGCTCCCGGCGCTGGAGCAGGGGCAGAGGCTGTCAATCCTCGGCGCGTCCGTTGCGGTGGGCAAGACGCCGCCTCCGCCGCGCTATACGGAGGCGACGCTGCTGACGGCCATGGAGCATCCGCAGGCGCAGGTCACAGATAAGGCCCTGCAGAAGATCCTGGCGGAGACAAGCGGCCTTGGCACGCCTGCCACGCGCGCGGACATCATCGAAAAGCTGTTCTCTGCATTTTATATCGAGCGGCGCGGTAAGGAGCTCGTCCCGACGTCCAAGGGCATGCAGCTTGTGGAGCTGGCCCCGGAGGATCTCCGTTCGGCTGCGCTCACGGCACAGTGGGAGGACCGCCTTGCCCGGATCGCAAAGGGACAGGAGCGCGACGCAAAATTCGTCGAGGAAATGCGCGCCTATGCGTCGCGTCTCGTTGCGGCCGTCAAGGCGAGCGATGCGAAATACACCCACGACAACCAGACGCGCAAGACCTGCCCGGACTGCGGCAAGTTCCTGCTGCTCGTCAAGGGAAAGCGCGGCGAGATGCTCGTCTGCCCGGACCGCGAGTGCGGCTATCGCAAAAGCGTCACGCAGGTGACGAACGCACGCTGCCCGAACTGCTTCAAGAAAATGGAGCTGCGCGGCGAGGGTGAGAATCAGATGTTCGCCTGCGTCTGCGGCTACCGGGAAAAGCTCTCCGCCTTCCAGGAGCGACGCAAAAGTGCCGGGGCGGGCAAGCGCGATGTGGCAAAGTATCTGCAGCAGCAGAAGGATGACAAGCCCGTGAACAGCGGCATGGCCGACGCACTGGCCAAGTGGCTTGAGAAAAATCAAAAGTAGGGCATTCTTAACAAAAATCACGGAGCTGCACGGCGAAATTCGTGCGGCTCCGTTCTGCACCGGGAATTGACACCGGCGGGGATGTCTGCTACAATAATTCCCGTGAGAATATGGGACAGCAGGAGCGGTGGAGTCTGTCATAGGGTCGTGGGGCCCTATTCCTGCTGGATCGGCTGTGCCGTGCTTCTGTGCGGCACACGGATCGGACAGGACTGCCGTCCTGTCTTTTTTTATGCCGCGGTATGCGGCGAAAGGGGATTATCACTATGAGGAAAACAAAGATCGTCTGTACCATCGGCCCGGCCAGCAGTGACCCGGCCGTGTTTGCCGATATGTGCCGCGCGGGCATGAATGTGGCCCGCCTGAATTTTTCGCACGGCACCCATGCCGAGCATCAGGCCAAGATCGACATGATCAAGCAGGTGCGCGAGGAGCTTGGCCTGCCGATCGCCATCATGCTCGATACGAAGGGCCCGGAGTACCGCATCGGCACGTTTGCCGCGGGGCATATCGAGCTGCATGACGGCGATACCTTTACGTTCACAACGCGCCCGGTCGAGGGCGACGAGACGATCGTCAGTGTGAATTACGCCGGTCTGCCGCACGATCTGGCCGTGGGCGACCGCGTGCTCGTGAACAACGGCCTTGTGATCTTCGAGGTGCAGGACCTCTCGGAGACGGACGTGCACTGCCGCGTCGTCGTGGGCGGCGAGCTTTCCAACCGCAAGAGCATGAGCTTCCCGAACAAGGTCCTGCATCAGATCTATCTCAGCGAGCAGGACAAGGACGACCTTCTGTTCGGCATCCGCAACGGCGTGGATTTTGTCGCGGCCTCGTTTGTCTCGTGCAAGCAGGACCTGCTCGATCTGCGCGGCTTCCTGCACGCCAACGGCGGCGAGGACATCGACATCATCGCCAAGATCGAGAATCGCGCGGGCGTGGACAACATTGAGGAGATCAGCGAGGTCTGTGACGGCATCATGGTCGCACGCGGCGACCTCGGTGTGGAGGTCCCGTTCACGGAGCTGCCCGCCATTCAGAAATACCTCATCACGAAGTGCCGCCTGCTCGGCAAGCGTGTCATCACGGCCACGGAAATGCTTGAATCTATGATCCACAATCCGCGCCCGACGCGTGCGGAGATCTCCGATGTGGCCAACGCCGTCTATGACGGCACGAGCGCCGTCATGCTTTCCGGCGAGTCAGCCGCGGGCAAGTATCCGGTGGAGACCGTGCGGACCATGGCGGAGATCGCTGAGGAGACGGAGCGCCACATCGACTACGCCAAGCGCTTCCGCACGAACGAATTTGTCATCCACGACCGCGTGGACGCCATTTCCCACGCAACGTGTGGCATGGCCATCGACATCGGGGCCAAGGTCATCGTTGTGACGTCTATGTCCGGCATGACGGTCCGGATGGTCTCGCGCTTCCGTGCACCGACGGACATCGTCGGCATGGCGACGAACAAGCGCGTGTGGTATAAGCTCTCGCTGTCGTGGGGCGTGCTGCCGGTGCTGAGCGAGCAGTTCAACTCCACGGACGTGCTGTTCTATCATGCACTGCGCGCCGCCCGCGACACGATGCACCTGCAGCCGGGCGACAATGTTGTTATGACCGGCGGCATCACGAACGGTAAGTCCGGCAACACCAATCTTATCAAGATCGAGGCGGTCTGACGGCCGGAAGAGAGCATGGATGATCGAAATTTACGAAATTGATGCGGCACATCAGGCGGATATCCGCCTGCCGAACGAGCCGTTTCCGCATTTTCGTTTATCGTGGTGTTCAAAAAACGTGATGATTGCGAGGAGCAAAGCGACGTGGCAATCTCAGTTAGGGGACCGCAGTTCGCACTGACTGTCGTAAAAAAACGCACAAACCGATTGCGTCTGTAGCGGCGGTCAGTGACCGCCTTGTACAGGGTAATTGAACTGTGTAAGGGTGCTGATGTACCACGGCATTTGCCTGAATTGGCATTGCGAGGCCCCGGAGGGGCCGCGGCAATCTCGGAAAGGCGGCTACGATATCGCCGATGGTTTCCCTGTTATCCAAGCGGGCACTGCGAGATTGCCACGTCGGCTGCGCCTCCTCGCAATGACAATTCAGGGAAATGCGGCGGCGCACCTGTGCCCTTTTGCGATTGAATTGTCCTCTGCTGGGCGCTCAGGGAACACCGCTGCATGCTCTAGCTGCCCCAGATGAAAAAATTCGGACGCACCCGCGCGGGTGCGTCCGTTTTCGTCAATTATTCCGATATAATCTGCGCCACTCGGACTCCGGCAGGAGCTCGAGCGCGGCATTGTGCAGACGGTAAACGCGGCTGCACAGCGACAGCACGCTCGGCCGGTGGGTGCTGAGGATGCACGTCTTGCCGGGCAGGGCGGCGATGTTCTCGAGCACGCGCTGTTCCGTCTCCAGATCAAGCGCCGACGTCACCTCGTCGAGCAGCAGGATAGGAGCATCGGCCAGAATGGCGCGCGCAATGGCCAGCCGCTGGTTCTGCCCCTCGGACAGCGAGCCGCCGCGTTCGCGCAGCGGGCAGTCCAGCCCGCCGGGCAGGCCGCGGACGAAATCCTCGGCGCAGGCGGCGCGCAGCGCGGCCCACAGGGCCTCCTCCGGGGCGTCCGGCCGCACAAGGCGGAGCGTTTCGGCCACGGTGCCGGAGAAGATCACGTTGTCCTGCGGCACATAGGCAAAGCAGCAGCGCGTGGAGGGGGAGACGTCCAGCGCCTCGCCGCCGCCGGTCAGCACGGCGCTGCCGCCCGTCGGGTGGAGCAGGCCAAGCAGCAGGCGGAACAGCGTCGTCTTGCCGCTGCCGGACGGGCCGACGATGGCGATCATCTCATGCGGCTGCACCTGCAGATCCAGCCGCTTCAGAACGGGCGCGCGGCCCTGATAGGAAAACTCCAGCCCCTGCAGCGACAGCGTCAGCGGAACGCCCTCGCGGACGAGCCGCTGCGCGCGCTCCGGGTGGTCGAGCCGCTCCCGCGGCAGCTCCAGCACGGACATGATGCGCCGCGCGGAGACGGAGGCCTCGATGGCGGAGGGGACCAGATGGATGAGCGCGCTGAGCGACGAGGAGAGATAGGACGCCAGCTGCAGGAACAGCACCATCGTGCCGAAGTCGATCCGGCCCTGCCACAGGCGGTAAGCACCCCAGCCGAGGCAGAGGTAGCTTACGAGCATGCCGCACGACGAGAGGAACGACGAGGTCAGAATGGAGAAGCGCTGAAACGCGATGCCGGTGTCATAATACCGCTCCTGCACGCGATCGAGCCTCTCGCGGAAGGCATCGACGAGGTGGAAGGCCTTGATGGCGGGGATGTTCTGCAGCGTTTCCTCCTGAAAGGCCGTCATTTCGCTGCCGACGGCGCGCATATCGCGGTTGAAGCTGCGCATTTTTCCCACAAGCGGCCGCGACAGCAGCAGCGTCACGGGCGCGCTCAGCAGGGCCAGCACTGCCATGGTCGGGTCGTAGACCAGAATGACGGCCAGCGAGGCCAGAAACTGCGTCAGACGCAGGATAAGGGACGGGATCCAGCCAAGCACGCTGCCCGCCACATTGGACACGTCCGTGTTGATGCGGCTGAGCAGATCGCCGGAGTGGAACTGCTGCAGGGATTCCCAGTCCGTGTTCAGGAACATGCCGAAGACCTCGGCGCGCAGCTCATTGCCGATGCGGAGGTTGATCTTTGCACTGAAACGGCTGACGAGGGCATTGAGCACGATGGTCGAGCCGGCCAGCAGCACGACGGTGACGCCGCAGAACAGCACGCGCCGTCCGCCGCCCTGCAGATAGACGATGGCGTTGATGAGCTCACGCGAGGAGAGACTCGACAGCAGGCTCAGCGCAATGGAGGCGATGCCGAGCAGTACATAGGCCGCAATGGAGCGGCGGTAGCGCTTGCTGTGGTGCAGGACCCAGCGCGTTTCGACCCAGAGGTCGTGCAGCGTCGCGCCCTGCAGGCGGTCGCGGAGCTTTCGAATCAGAGACATGCCCGCCCTCCTCAGCGCCGGTCGCCCGAATCGGAGCTGTAGTGGCTATAGTGGCTGTAGCTGCTGTAGCCGTACTGATAGCCGTAGCGGTAGCCATAGCGATAGCCCGAGCGCGTCGTTCCGGCCTGCGTGCAGTTCAGCACGCAGCCATACAGCGGCACGGCGCCGGAGAGCGACTGGACGGAGTTGACGATCTGGACGGAGTTTGCCATATCCTGCCGCACGACGTAAATAGCGCCGTCGGCATATTTGGCCAGCGCTGCAGCGTCGGACAGAACGCCTGCAGGCGGCGTATCGATGAGGATGTAGTCGAGCTTCTGCCGCAGCAGCTCCAGAATCTGGCCCATGCGCGGCGAGCCGAGCAGGCGCTGCGGCTGGGCGACAGTGCCGTCGCCGGAGAGCAGCAGCAGGCCGGAATCCGGAACGGGCAGCAGGCGGAAGTTCTTCGCCTTGCCACTGAGCACCTCGACAAGGCCGTCGGAGTGCGCGCCGATGCCGAACAGCGGCTTGAGCGACTGCTTGCGCAGGTCGCCGTCGATGAGGATGACGCGCTTGCCCTCGGCGGCCAGCGCCAGCGCGAGGTTCGAGGCAACGGTCGTTTTGCCCTCGCCGGGGACGGTGCTCGTGATGAGAACGACCTTTGCGCCGTGCTTCGAGGTGATACGCTGCAGCTTCAGGCTGAGGTTGCGCATGGCCTCGGAGAAGTCGGAGCCGGTGCCCGCATGCGTCAGCAGAAGCGAGGGAGCCTCGCGGCGGGTGCGCCTTCCGCGGCGCGCCGCGGGGGGGGGGGGGGGG
>ENA-OQEY01000530-OQEY01000530.1-human-gut-metagenome-genome-assembly--contig:-NODE-530-length-23846-cov-3.049897_pt1 | contig 23846 bp, 19 predicted proteins | sample MGYA00242801_ERZ504647 | MGnify/ENA primary metagenome ERZ504647 (study PRJEB26092, sample SAMD00036204) | human gut metagenome | host: Homo sapiens | study: EMG produced TPA metagenomics assembly of... | reverse complement strand
GTAACATAGCCAAATGCTGCGTCCATGCCGCCTGCCAGCATATCTTTCCAGGTAACTTCCTTGACAAATTCACCTTCTGCTTGCATGTTGATAAGGTTTTGTTTCATGGTTTGTATTGCAGTGTTCTTTGTTGCCTGGTCTACTTCGGCTTTTGCCATTGCGCTGTTCCATTCTGCTACGGCTTTTTGTGCGTTAGCTTCTGATTCTACCAGGTTTGATCCGGTTATTCCCTCGGTAATGGTTTTGATTCTGTTTTCGATTTCCAGATTCTTTGCTTCCCATGTAGCCTTGTTGTACTCCGGTCCTGCCGTTTTTCCGGCTTCTGCAAGAGCTTTCGCTGCTTCGGCTTGGTTGAGCATTGTTTGGGATTTTATCGCTGCGTCTTGCTGCTCTATTTGCTTGTATTGAAGCGCCATTCCTACTGGATTACTTGTTGGTCCGCTTGGTTGTGTAGCTTGTCCTCCTTGAGATACTGCTCCTTGACCTCCTCCACCGTACATTAATCCGACGCTTTAGCCTGCATCTTCCATATGCTGTCTTTGTGCTCCGTAATTGGTCTGGTTCCACATTTCCATGTTACGTTGTTGTGCTGCGTTTGCTGCTGCTTGTCCGTATTGGTATTGCATTCCCATCCCTTCTTTTTCGTACTCCCAGGCTTTTTCCATCAGTCTTTCTTGGTCTTTCGTATTACTTCCTCCACCGAATACCCCTCCCAGTAGTCCGAGACCTCCGCCGATAGCTCCTCCTATCGCTGTCCCTATTCCTGGAATTGCACTGCCTATGGATGCTCCTTGTGCCGCACCTCCGAGTGCTCCCTTAATTCCTAATCCGAAACTCATGATTTTTAAGTTTTAAAAATTTGACATTCTTCGCGCTTCTTTTCAAGTAAGCGTTACTATATATTATACTTGATATAATAGTCTACATGCGTACTACGCTTTTTGGGCTTGAAAAAGCGGGAATATATATTTTCATCCCCGCCTTTTTTTATATTGCATGTAGTGTTTGATGCCTACGCGGCAGAGTCATCTCCTGTTGTGGTTGTTTCTCCTGTTGCCGTATCTGCGTTTTTAAGCGCTGGTATTTCTGGATTGATGATTTTTTATAGTGACCGTGTACATGGAGCTTTAATGTGGATGGTTGGCGGATTGGCTGCCCGCAGCTGGCCGCATGTCAGTATTATTTTACCTTATGCTATTGTAGGTGTTCTGCTGGCTTTTATCGGTGCCGCTTATCTCAATATTCTGCAGCTTGGTGACGAAATGGCGCGTGGGCTAGGCGTTAATGTTGAGGTTACGCGTATTGCCATGACTGCCGTTGCGGCGTTATTGGCGGCAAGCGCTGTCAGTGTCGTTGGCCTCTTAGGGTTTGTGGGGTTGATTGTTCCGCACGCAGCCAGGCTGATAATAGGGTCAGATTACCGCTATTTGATGCCGGCTTCAGGGCTTTTAGGTATTGCTGTGGTAACGTTTAGTGATACTTTTGCACGTGTGGTTTTTGCACCTGTTGAATTACCGGTAGGTATAATTATGGCGTTTATTGGTGCTCCCTTCTTTTTATTTCTGCTAAGGAGGGAAATCTGATGAGTATTTTGCAGGCAAACGAGATTACGATTCGTATTATTGATAAGACGATCATTCATGGTTTGAGTTTATCAGTACCTGAAGGTAAGGTAACATCCATCATCGGACCTAACGGCTGCGGAAAAAGCACTACATTAAAAGCTTTAGCACGTATATGGCCCTGTTATAAAGGCAATGTAACCTTTAATGGTGAAGATATTAAAAAGTTCAGTCACAGGGAATTTGCTCAAAAACTGGCAATTTTGACTCAGGCTCCGCAGTCTCCGGCAGATTTGACAGTCAAAGATTTAGCAGAGATGGGCTGCTTTCCACACCGAAACTGGTTTGGCCGCAAAAGTATGGAAGATGATGCACATGTAGAGTGGGCGTTAGGGCAAACTAATATGCTGGGGATGCAGCATCGTCTGCTAAGCACACTTTCTGGAGGGGAAAGACAAAGGGCATGGATTGCGATGGCTTTGGCGCAGCGTCCGCAAGTGCTTTTACTTGATGAACCTACCACTTATTTGGATATTTGTCATCAGCTGGAGGTAATGCAGCTTTTAGAAAAGCTTAATCGTGAATTACAGTTAACGGTAGTTATGGTTATCCATGACATTAATCATGCTGTGCAGTACTCCGATCATATTGCTGTTATAAAAGAAGGCTATCTTGTAACTGAAGGCAAGCCGCAGGAAATAGTTACAGCACAACTTCTGAAAGATGTTTTTAAAGTTGAGGCTGATGAATTTATCTGCAGTAATGGTATGCCGGCATTGCTTCCGGTAGACCTGGTAAAATAAAACTTTATATTGTTGGATCTGGTGCGCTTTCTGCGCATAATAGAGAAATCGGTGTAACTCCGATACGATCCCGTCGCTGTAATGATGAGCGGACCTTAAAAACCACTGGGTTGAAACCTGGGAAGGGAAGGCGAGCAATGAATCAGAGTCAGAAGAACTGCCAGATCTTTGTACGTTCCCCACGAGAGATGGGAAGGCGTCGGTAAAGTATTTGGCATTTGTACCAATATTTTTAAGAACAGCTTTCCCTTAGGGGATAGTCTGTTCTTTTTTATTTTTAACTTTACGGAGGTAATTGATGATGAAAAAAATTGCATTCTATGGTAAAGGTGGTATTGGAAAATCTACTACAGCAGCTAATGTTTCTGCCGCATTCAGTAAAATGGGAAAAAAAGTATGTCAGATAGGCTGCGATCCTAAAAATGATTCTACCAGATTGCTATTAGGACAAATTTGTCGTCAGACAGTGCTGGATCTGGTACGCGATGCTGAAGATGATATTCAAGCTGAACAGATTGTGCATACAGGTTTTAACGGAATCAAATGTGTTGAAGCAGGAGGACCGGAACCTGGAGTAGGTTGTGCGGGACGTGGCATCATCGTTGCCTTGGAAAAATTGAAAGAACTGGAGGTTTTAAACGATGAGGATCTAGTGTTATATGATGTTCTGGGCGATGTCGTCTGTGGTGGGTTTGCCGTACCTATTAGAGAAGGCTATGCTACTGATATTTATATAGTTTCTTCTGGTGAACTGATGGCGTTGTATGCAGCAAACAACATTGCTAAAGGCGTTAAAAGATTTGCCGCAAGAGGTGAAGTGAGGCTTGGCGGTATTATTGGCAATAGCCGAAATACTCCCAATGAACATGCGTTATTGATAGAATTTGCCAGAAGACTGAATACTAAATTGATCGCCTTTATTCCCCGCAATGTGATTGTAAACAAAGCTGAAAATAATAGACAGACTGTTATAGAATATGCACCAGACTCTGAGCAGGCACAGGTCTATAGAAACTTAGCCGATGATATATTGAAAAATACAGAACTGTCTATACCTACACCTCTGAAATTTGAGGAACTGGAGGATTTAGTAGCAAGCTATGGCAATCAAGACTAAAAGAATGCTCTCTAAAACAAAAAGCTGTAGCTGTAGTATGCCCGGAGTTTGGCGGGCTGCTGCTTACTGCAGTGGTGCGGCTGTTATTTTTCATAGTCCCAGAGCATGTGCTCATGTTGCGCGCAGTATGGATATCAGCGCACAATATCGAGCTTTGGCTAATGGAGCTGCTGAAAATTTGAAGCCTATACCAGTGGTATCAAGTATGCTGCAGGAAAAACATTCTATTTTTGGTGGTGCAGATCGTTTGCGTGCCTGCATTGAAGATGTAGTAAATACTTATAGGCCGAAGTGCCTGATAATTGCCAATTCTTGTGTGGCCGGAGTTATTGGTGATGATGTCGAAGCAGTAGGAAAGGAAAGCGAAGTTAAATATGGTATTCCTGTTCTTACTGTTCCGTGTTATGGTTTTTTGGATGGAGAATATTATCAAGGATATTTTGCGGTAGCAGAACAACTTGCTGAAAGATTTTTCCATAAACAGACAAAATTGGAGAATACTGCGTTGCTTATTGGTGACAATGGAGGCCCTTGGGGACATTATGCCAAAGAGGTAAAACGTTTACTGGCATATTTTTCGATTAAGGTTATTGGACAGTTTCCGGGATATATTCCTATAAATGAATTACCTCAGATTACAGCTGCGTCTTTTAGTATTATTCTCGGTGGACGCGGACAGACTTATAACGGATTGACTAAAATAGCCAGGCTGTTAGAAATGAATTATGAGGTTCCTTATTTACAGGATGGATATCCTGTAGGATGGGATAATACAGTCGACTGGCTGAGAAATTTGGGAGTTTTTTTACATCAGGAAGATTTGGCAGAAAAGGCTGTAGTACAGGAAAAGGATAAATTATTTGCTTTTGCCGATAAAGTAAAAAAAATAACTCAGGGAAAGCGTTGTGTCGTTTGTATTGGCAGGATGCTGATGTATTTTCATCCGGCTGGGATTCTGGAAACATTACGCAGATTAGAGATGCAGGTGGAAGCGATTATTTTGTTTGACAATTATAACACGAAAGAAAGAAAATTAATGGTCGAAGCTGTTTCAGCACAATGTCAGGCCCCAATCATTGATCAGACAGCAGGTCAACAACTATTGGAAACAGTTGATTTAGTTCTTACAACTCATGAAATAACTAATAACCAGGATATTAAACAGATATTTTTACCGATGCTCCCACTTGTAGGTACAAGTGGAGAGATTGAGTTTATGGACTGTATTTATAAAACCTTATGTCGCCGTGGTGAAAAAGGAGGTATAGTCTATGTCTGAAACAGTCGAGTGGGGCAATGTGTGCAGTCGAGTCGACACCTGTGCTTTAACTGGTGCAGCAGCTTTTTTTACTGGTATTAAAGGTGCGGAGGTGTTGGTTAACGGGCCGCTATGGTGCTATTTTTATGCCCTGCGCCACCTTGAAAAATCTAACAGCAGGTTGGGAGAACGCTTTCATGGCTCGCAGCCGGATAATAATGCGGTCGTTTATGGAACAGAAGAATGTTTAACAGATGCTTTGGATTATATTAGGGAAAATAGGGCACCTTCAATTCTTTTGATTGAAAACAGCTGCAGCGTCAGTTTGATTGGTGATGATATTGAGGGCATTGCCGCTAAAGCAAAGCTGCCTTTTTCTGTAATAGGAATGGACAGCGGCGGTCTACGCGGCGGTTTTGCTGAAGGATACAGCAAAGCCAGCATCAGGCTTTGGCAATATTTGGATTTACCTGATATCAAAATAAAATGTCGTTTAGGCGTTAATTTATTAGGAGCGACTACTGCTTATTTTAACGGCAGAAACGATCTTGAAGAAATTAAAAGGATTTTAGAAACTGCAAATTATAGAGTTATTGCGGTGCCTGGAGCCGGGAGTGAACTTGAGACATTGCAAAAAATTCCTGCTGCTCAGTTGAACATCGTTATCAATGAGGAGTTAGGTCTAGAGACGGCTAAATATCTTAAAGAACGATATGGCACTCCTTATGTTGTAGCAGGGATACCTTATGGATTAAAAGGTACACTGCGTTGGCTGGAAAAAATTGCAGAAGTATTACCCAGTGATTTGGAAAGTGTCCGAGAAGAATGCGTAAAAACTCAGGAAGAATTACTGGCTGCAGTTAATGAAGCCAGATGCACCTGGGGCGAATTATGGTTTGATAAAATTATTGTTGCCGCTCCTGGAACAACTGCTTTTTGTATTGCACAAACATTGCGCGAAGAATGGGCGGATACAGAAAAATTGACTGTTATCTGCCAAAACACTCTTAAAGATTTATGGGAACCTGTGGAAGCAGATGAAATTCTACTGGCAGAAAAAGACAGTAAAAAAATTGAAAAGATCTTGCAGCAGGCTGATAATACGCTTATTCTTGGAAGCAGCAGTGAAAGTTCTGTTTTATTGCGTGAAGGGAAAAATTTTTGGTGTTGTAATATTGCGTATCCCGTACAAGATGAGGTGCTGCTGGCGACAGCTCCGTTTGCAGGTATTCGTGGCGCCGGGCATATGCTGCAGCGGCTGTGGAATTTAAAAATAAAAACACAGCTGCCCTATTAGGAGTGAAGATTTATGAAAAAGATGCTGTTGGTTTTATTTTCTTTTTTATTGCTTATAACCAGTGGCTGCGGTCAAAATACAGATACTCCTAAAGAAAATTCTGCCGCTGCTTATGTTGTTACAGATGATAAAGGCCGGCAGATAAAAATTGCAGGTAAACCGGTACGAATAGTATCTGCAACTTATGGGACTGATGAAATTTTAGCTGAGATCGTAACCCTTGATAGGGTTAAGGCTTTTAGTAAATGGGCTGGTGATCCTGAAATAACATTTATAACTAAGGAACAGGCAGACCGTGTCGGTAATAAGGTTGGTGAAAATACTGAAGCAATCGTAGCATTAAATCCTGATTTAGTTTTTGTTTCTACGGCTACTCCAGATTCTTTGGTGAAAAATCTGGAAGATATGAAAATTCCTGTATATGTTGCCAGAAGTCCTAAAACCATAGAAGCTATGCGCAAAAAGGTTTTGGGCGTAGCTGCTGCTGCTGGTGAAAAGTCTAAGGGTGAAGCACTTGTAAATACTATGGATAACAAACTGGCTGAACTTGAAAGTAAGCTGAAAGTAATTCCTAAAGATAAGGAAAAGGTTGTAATGGCATTTTCATTTATCGGCGCTATTGGGCGCAAAGATAATTTGCTTGATGATATTTTTTCGTATGCTCATGTTCGTAATGGTGCGGCGGAAGCTGGACTTGATCAGGGCAGCAATGCATTATCCAAGGAACGTATCATTGAGATTGATCCTGATGTATTTTTATTGCCAACATGGAATTTTGATTCTAATAATGATGTGCAAAAATATGCACAGCAGGTGGCTGCTGATCCTGCCTTTAAGAATATCAAAGCGATAAAAAACAACAGGCTTGAGTTTGTGTCTGACCGTTATCGTTATGTTGCGTCACAGCATGTTACAGATAGTATAGAAGCTGTTGCAAAGGTTGTTTATCCTGAATTGTTTGCCAAGGGGGAATAAGTTTGTTTAATCGAAAATCCGGCAAAAAGTTTATCTTCTTATTATTTATAGGTCTGCTGATTGTAGCGGCGATATCTTTGACCTGCGGGCAGATAAAAATACCGTTGCATAATACTTTATCAGCCATTGGCTATCAGCTAGGTCTGCCTTTTTTTGATAAAAACGATTTTACACAGGAGCAGATGGCGGTTGTTTGGTATATAAGGATGCCCCGTATGGTCGTGGGACTTTTGGTAGAAGCCGCTTTAGGTATATCGGGAGCCGTTATGCAGGGGATTTTCAGTAATCCATTGGCAGATCCTGGTATTATAGGCGTTTCAAGTGGCGCTGCGACAGGGGCGGTGCTTTCGATAGCATTGGGCTGGGCGACGGAAAGTATGTTTGTGATGCCTGCTTTTGCTTTTTGCGGTTCTGTTTGTGCTGTTTCCTTAACAGTATTTTTAGCAATGCGTAATGGGAAAATACCTGTTATGACTTTGCTGCTTGCCGGCGTCGCTGTGGGGATGCTGCTTGGTGCGGTGACATCTGGATTGTTGACATTTATGAATGAACAAAAACTGCAGCAATATCTTTTCTGGATGGTTGGCGGACTTGACTACCGACGCTGGGAGCATGTATATATGGCTATTGGCCCTGTAAGTATTGGTATAGTGATTATGTTGGCTTTATCGCGTCATCTGAATATTCTCGTACTTGGTGAAACAGAGGCTAAGGCGGTTGGAATGCCCGTTTTGCCATTTAGAATGGGTTTGTTGTTTGTGGCGGCAATGACGACAGCTACATCTGTCTGTGTCAGTGGTAATATAGGTTTTGTAGGTCTGGTAGTTCCGCATATGATGCGTATGATAGTGGGGCCTGATCATCGTGTGCTGCTGCCTGCCAGTGCTTTGGCGGGAGCTGCATTTTTGGTTGTTTGTGATTCTTTAGGGCGTATCATTATTCCACCTGCAGAAGTCAGGGTAGGCATTATGACTGCCCTTTTAGGAACGCCTTATTTCCTTTATTTGCTGCGTAGAATGCAGAAACAGGTATTTTAAAGTGAGAAATATGGAGGAAGAAAATGAGCAAAGTAGTATTTTTAAGTAATGTCGACAGACGTTTTGCAATGATGAAGGTTGCTTTGCAGCAGCTGCAGCAGGAAAATTTATTGAGTAATGATTCTGTTTGCGTTAAGCTTTCCGATAATACTGTCTGGAATGACGAATGGCAGAAGCTTTTAGAAGATGCAGATATTCTATTGCTTAAATGGATGGGAGCAGCACTTGACACCCATTTTTTCAAAAAACTGCTGCCATTTATTAAAAAACATCAACTGCGATATTATATTGACGCTGCCGGTACTGAAGAGGAAGAACTGGTGAGCGGAATAGAAAAAAAAGATTTAGAAAAATTAAAAGCGTATGCTTTGTACAGCGGTATGAAAAATTATCGTAATTTGTTTTTATATGCTAATGGTATTTTGACCGGGAAAACGGATATCGAACTGCCAGATCCTATGTATTGGAGCGCGATTTATCATCCGAAAGCTAAAACTGTTTATACAGATCTGGCAGCATATAAAAAAGATTTTTGCGATGCTGCAAAACCGACTATTGGTATTTTATTTTATCGTGACGAATGGGTATGGGATGACCTTGTCTATCAAACGGCATTGATTGAAGAAATAGAACGTCAAGGAATGAATGCTGTTTGCGTATTTAGTAACGGTATGCCTGTTTTAGAATTAGGAATGCCAAGCCTGATCAAAATTTTTGAAGATTATTTTTGCGAAAATGGCGTGCCGTCAATAGATGTTTTTATCAATACAATGAAATTTTCGTTGACAGGTGCACGATCAATGACGCTAGATTTTCTGAAGAAATTTAATGTACCTGTTTTACAGGCTTATACTTTATTGACACCCTACGAAAACTGGCGTGATGATTTTGAAGGCATGAATGCTATGGAAGTTTCTATCAGCGTAACGATGCCGGAATTTGACGGCGCGATCCATGGTGTGCCTATAGCTAATAAAAAACTACTGGAAAATGGCGATGTACGTTATCTGCCTATCAACGAGCGCATTGTGCGTATGGTAAATAAAGCACGGAAATGGGCTGTTTTGCGGCGAAAAAAGAATTCTGATAAAAAAGTTGCGATCATTTTTCACAATTACCCACCGCGTAATTCTAATATTGGCAGTGCTGTCGGGTTAGATACTATAGAAAGTATCAGACTTGTCTTGCAGGCGCTGAGAGAACGTGGCTATAAAGTTGATACTATACCTGAAGACGGGAAAGAATTTATCAATGAATTGACGGCAAATGCTACTAATGATAGAGCTTTGCTTACGGAAAAGCAGCTGGCAGCTGCCAATAAGTTAAGTGGTGCTGATTATAGAAAATTCTTTGAATTGCAGGAGGAGGGCGTAAAAGCACAGCTGGTAAAAGATTGGGGCGAAGCTCCGGGTGAAGTTATGAACTATGATGGCGATTTACTTATTCCCGGAACAATGAACGGAAATATATTTGTTACAGTGCAGCCTCCGCGTGGTTTTGGTGAAGATCCAAGCAAAATTTATCACTCTCCTTTCTGCGCTCCCACGCATCATTATTTGGGTTTCTATCACTGGCTGCGCGATATCTGGCAGGCTGATGCGGTAGTGCATGTTGGTACTCATGGATCCCTTGAATGGCTGCCTGGTAAAAATGCCGGACTCAATAATACCTGTTATCCGGATATTTCTTTGGGCGATCTGCCTAATATCTATCCTTATCTTATCACGATTACCGGTGAGGGTATTCAGGCCAAAAGACGTGGTGCTGCCTGTCTGATAGAACATTTGCCGCCGCCTATGACTGATGCCGGTGTTTACGACGAATTAGAAGAGCTTGAAAAACTGATGGATGAATATTGTCATTTTGAGACTACTCAGCCGGAAAATTTAGAAAAACTTCAAAGCTTGATTTTAGAAAAAGTAGTGCAGGCAAATTTGCAGGATGAAGTTTTTTTTGATGAAGAAAAGCCTTTTAATGATTACGTCATGGGTCTGCATAACTATATTACTGATTTGAAAAATATGCAGGTTAGGATAGGCTTACATATTTTGGGACAACCGCCTCAGGACGAAAATCTGCGTGAGTATCTAATGCTGTTGACGCGGCTGGAAAATGGTGATATTCCGTCTTTGATGCAGGTATTGGCAAAACAGTATGGTTTTGACTATTATGACCTGTTGGAAAACAGCGGCTTAATTTACGAACCTTTAAATATTACTTATGGCGCTTTAATAGATAAATTACGTGCCCGCAGCCGTAATATCATAGCACTTTTGATTGAGCACGGTTTTGATGAAGAAAAACTGTATAATTTAGAAAATCTTGAGTGGGTATGTGATGGAAGCAGCGAATTTAAGTTAGCGCTCAAACAAATCTGCTGCTATATTTGTAATAATATTTATCCCAATCTGATGCTTACTTCACAGGAAAGAGAAAACCTGTTAAGAGGATTGGAAGGGCAATATATCGAACCGGGACCGTCAGGAGCTCCAAGTAGCGGCGGTGCTGATCTTTTACCTACCGGACGAAATTTTTATGGTATTGACCCGAGAAATCTGCCAACTCCTGCTGCATGGGAAATAGGAAAAACTTTGGGTGATCAGGTAATCGAAAGGTATATCAGCGAAGAAGGACGATACCCTGAAAGTGTTGGTATAGTTTTATGGTCAGGTGCCAATATGCGCAGTCACGGTCAGTGCGTAGCAGAATTTTTATATCTTTTGGGCGTCCGGCCGCAATGGCAGCATGGCAGTCAAAGAGTAATCGGTCTTGAAGTCATTCCGCTGATGGAATTGAAACGTCCCCGTATTGACGTCACTGCCAGGATCAGTGGCTTGTTTAGAGATACTATGCCCAGTGTAATGAATTTGCTGGACAAAGCTGTTTTACTGGTGGGGGAACTTGAAGAAGATGAAGAGCAAAATTACGTTCGTAAGCATTTACTTGCTGATAGTCTGGAACTAGAAGCGGAGGGTTTAACAAAAGAAGATGCTTGGCGGCAGGCTGCTTTTCGTATTTTTGGAGATGAGCAGGGTGTTTATGGCGCTGGCATAGCAGCGCTTTTAGAGGCCAAAAATTGGGAAAGTATTGATGATATTGCCGAGGTGTATGTTCGTTGGGGCGCGCATGCTTATGGCGGCAAGGGCAAGGGTAAGTTTTTACCGCAGCAGTTCCGTCAAAGAATGGGAAGCTTGGACGTAACAATTAAAAACGAGGATAATCATGAAACTAATATGCTCAGTTCAGATGATTATAACGCGTATCATGGTGGTATGATCGCTGCAGTACGCAGTATCAAAGGTTCTGCCCCGCGTTCGTACTGCGGCGACAGTACTGATAAAAGCAAGGTCGTCATGCACAGTGTACAGGAAGAGGCTAAACGTATTTTCCGCAGTGAAGCTATTAATCCTAAATTTATCGAGGGTATGATGAAGCATGGATATAAAGGTGCTGCCGATATGGCTAACTATATTGCACACAGTTTCCAGTGGGATGCTACAAGCGCTGTGATGGAAGATTGGATGTATGAAAAATATGCCGAAAAATATACATTCGACCCCAAAGTACAGGAATGGTTGCGTGATGTTAATCCATGGGCTTTGCAGCGCATGGCGGAGATTTTACTGGAAGCGGATCAGCGTGGTTTGTGGCAGGCGAAACCTGAAACCAAAGCAGAATTGCAAAAGATCTATTTATCAGTAGAAGGTGAGTTAGAGGAACGCAGTGATGAACACTCCTAAAATCAAGATGCTTGTTCTCAGCTTGACCGGTCAGTGCAATTTTGCCTGTAAGTACTGTTATGCAGCAGAACATGACGGCAGTATGCTTAAAGTTGATGATGCCATTAAAGCTGTGAATTTGGCGGCAGGCAGCGGAGAAAAATTTGTTATTCAGTTCAGCGGTGGTGAGCCGCTGCTGAACTTTGAATGTTTGAAAGCTGTTGTTAAATATGTTCAGGATAATAACCTGCCTGCTGTTTTACAGATACAAACAAATGGATCATTGATGACGGATGAAATAGCACAATATTTATTCAAAAATAAAGTTGCAATTGGTGTCAGTTTAGACGGCAGACCGAATATCAATGATAAGCTGCGCCTGACTAAAGCCGGAGATGGAGCAACAAGTTCAATTTTATATGGTTTAGAAGTTTTAAAGCGTAATAATATAGCAGTTGGTATTACCTGCGTAGTTACAGACGAAAATGTCAGCGAATTGGCCGGTATAGTAGAATTTGCTTATTTTATAGGGAATATACGCAGGATAGGCTTTGACCTGTTGAGAGGGCAGGGAAGAGGAGCTGTCCTCAAACCGCCTTCCGAAACAGCTATGCGTAAGGCAATGGAACAGGTTTACGAAAAAGCACGTCAGCTAGCATATTTAACAGGCTATAAAATTCATTTTGCCCAACAGGAACGAGTTAAAATACTTTGTGCTGATTCTTCCCATGAATTTGGCCACTGTTATGCGATGAATGGAGAAGCAGCTTTTATTGATGCCAAAGGCGATATTTATGCCTGTTCCTCTCTTGTCGGTAATAAAGATTTTTATATTGGTAATGTAAAAAATGGGCTGGACACTATATTGGTAAAGAAAGTCCAGGAGCAAATCAGAACTTCAATGTTTTTTTGTAAGCAGTGTGAAGATTTTAAATTGTGTGGTGGCGGCTGTTTTGCCCGCTGGTATGGCAGTGGAGTTAAAGAAGCATATCTCAGCGAATGTGTATTAAAACAGGTATCTATTAAACAAATAAAAATATAGAAAATGCTTGACCATATGACAGGTATATAGTCTAAAATGATAATGAAAGAAAATAAGAATATTTTAAGAGGTGATTAAAATGACTTGTAAAGAACATCCTAAATATGAATTGCCGAATACTCCGCATGTCAAACATCGTTATGAAAGCGCTATGAAGCATGTAGAGGCTGCTAAAGCTGCTGGCAAATCTTCTGAAGAAATTCATGCTATTTTCAAAAAAGTAATGGAATTTGACATCAAAGATGTTGAAAAATTACCTGCTGATGGACCGCATGCCAAATATAGGAGTGCCGTTATCCATGCTCAAAAAGCAATTGCTGCTGGTAAAAGTAGCGAAGAAGCGCATGAATTATACAGAAAAATCATGGCTGGTGAAGCAACCGGCGGTTGCGGTCATCATTAAAATTTCATAATCTGGTTGTTAGAAGTGCGTTAAGCCGCGATCCCGTCGCTGGGTATTTATTTAATCCCTGGAAACAGCCATTTTCGATCTCTGGATAACCTACGAGCGATAGGATTGAGATTAATGACCGATATGATCGGAATAAAAAACATTAGTGTCTTCCTGCCTGGGCAGGAGGACACTTTTTTTACGGGAGTTGTTAGAATGAAATTATATACAGTGTCTACAGGCGATACAGCTTATCGTTATGAAAAAAGTATCGTAGTGTTTTTTAAGGGTGCGCGTAAAGTACTTAGCTCTTCGGTTTTTAATGGCGGTTATCATGAAAATTATAAAGCTGTATTTAACCACGATGGTAAGGTTGGTTCAGGGATGCCATGTGAGATGTTAGCTGATACTTATACCGAACATATGCGGATATTAGCTAAGCGTATAGGCTTAGAGCCAGAGCTTGTAACTGGAATGGGAACTGCTGCTGATATGGAAAATGTGGCTATAGAATCCTTGAATTATAAAGAACTTACTGTTACTGCTATAGTAACAGGCGGGATTGAAACAAATGGAGGACGTGTCGGTGATCCTGCCGATTATTATAAACCTGCGGAAAAACCAGATAAATTGGGTACTATTAACATTATTTTGATACTAGACGCAGATATGCCTCCTGGAACGCTGGCCAGAGCATTGGTTACATGTACTGAAGCAAAGACGGCTGCAATTCAGGAACTGCTAGCTGGCAGTAACTATTCTACAGGACTTGCGACAGGATCAGGGACGGACCAAACAATAATTGTTGCTAATTCGGATTCTGAGCTGTATTTTGAAGGAGCCGGAAAACATTCTAAAATGGGTGAGCTTATTGGAAAAACCGTTACTAAAGCAGTTAAAGCGGCATTATCAAAACAGTCTGGACTCAATCCTAGAACACAGCACAATGTGTTTAGACGCCTAAAACGTTTTCAAGTAACAATGCAAAGTATCTGGCTTTTATTCCAGCAGCAGTTAGCTGTCTTAAAGCCTGATTTCTTAGAAGCGGCAGAAAAGCTTGCACAAGAACCTGTAATGCTGACATATACTTCTTTATATATACATTTGTTGGACCAGTTTTTATGGGGATTACTTGATAAAGATGAGGTCATGAATGCAGCAGAAAAGCTATTGAGTGACATTGCGGGAGAATATGATACAGAAAGTATCGCGCTGAATGAGGTTTCGGTAGAAGCTATGATGAAAGCCTGGAGTGAGTTGTTTGTGAATATTATTGCAGATAATATTCAAAGGAACTAAAGATAATGAGAAAGATGGCTTCGAAAACTTTTTTGGCAGTGATGCTGCTTATAGTAGTTTTTTTTATTTCTGGCTGTGGAAGCTCTAATGGTGGCAATGTAAAAAAAGTCGCTTACGAAATAATTGATGATCAGGGGGCCATGATCCAATTAGAGCATAAACCGGAAAGAATACTGACGTTGGCAATGGGAACAGACAGTATTGTGTTAGGGATACTCCCTGAAGAGAAATTGATTGCAATTAATTCTTTGGCTGATGATCCTGTAAGCTCCAATATCGTAGATAAGGCGAATGGAATTACTAGAAAAATAAAAAATCCTTCTGCTGAAGAAATTTTATCTTTAAAGCCGGATGTTGTATTTATTTATAATTGGGGCAAAGCCGAAATGGTTGATAATTTACGGGAACTGGGAATTAAAGTAGTTGTTGTAAAGGGACCTAAAAGTATTGCTGATGTTAAAGAGAATGTGAAATTGATAGCAAAAACTTTAGGCGAGGAAGATAAAGGTAATCTTATGATTGCAAAAATGGATGATAAATTAGCAGAAATCAAAGAAAAGGTGGATAATATTAAGCCTGAACGAAGGAAGAAGCTCGTTTTGATATCATTGATGACATCTTATGGCGGTAAGGGGTGTACTTTTGATGATATTTGTAAGTATGCAGGTGTTATAAATGGCGTTTCTGATGCCGGATTGCATAATGGACAGCTTTTAACAAAAGAGATGTTGGTTGATATTAATCCTGATCTTCTGATTATGCCTGTCTACAATGATCACAAAACTTTTGATATTGAAAAATATAACAAAGAATTTTTAGAGGATCCTGCATTGAAAACATTAAATGCAGTAAAAGAAAAGCGGTTTTTCTATCCGCGGGAGGGTTATATTTATAATTCTTCGCAGGATATAGTATTTGGTGTACAGGAAGTAGCTCGTGCTGCGTATGGCAGTTTATTTGATCAGCCTGAAACCTGTCATATTTCAGTTGTTGCAGAAGTTGAAAAATAAAAGAGACCTTGTATTTTACAAGGTCTCTTGATTTATATATGTTACTTGTAATGAAATTTTATTTATGTATTCATCTGGATCTGATGTTAACCAATGATTTTTTAAGGGCATAACATAAATATTGCTTAATGGCTGCAATTCATTACTATTGAGAAATGAGGCAATTTTTTTTGAAATAGATTTTGAATTTTTGTGATAAGTACCTTTAAAAAATATATTTAAATAGAGTCCTTCTGGTAATATCATATGGTTTTTATTAATATTTTGAGGATGACCAACAGTTGTAAAAAATGCTAGTGAATAACTTTTTTCTCCCATTAAAAATTTTTTTTGATCAACGATCCAACCTACAGCTTTTTCTTTAAAATGTTGCTTATTAAAAGCTTTCTGGTTGTGTTTTGCCATTATTTCGAGACGTTTCTTACCAACGGCGACAGAAGACAAATCACTTATAAAAATTATCTGTTCAGATTGATGCTCTAGCGTTATCTGATTTAAAGCTAAGTTTTCAATATTGCTTAAAAGCTTATCAACGAATGCCAGACTATGTTTAATTTTAATATGCTTATTGATTATTTCATCACATTCACAAGATTTTTTATGTATCAATTCGTTAAATTTATCTGAACTTTTATGGTTAAGATAATCTTTTATCTGTGAAATAGGAATATCTAATTTTCTTAAATTTACTATGATTTCTAAAATTAAATATTGTGTTAAAGAATAGTGGCGATAGCCATTTTCCGCTATGAATTCAGGACTTAAAAGCCCTATTCTGTCATAGTAAAGCAGTGTTTGTTTAGGAATATTAAAAAGAGTCGCTAATTCTCCGGCTGTAAAAAAATCTTCTATTGATTTACTCATAAATTACTCCTTTATTTATTGACAATATACTTACTATATAGTTTACCATAGAATTATATAAGATATTATATCATATAAAATTATAGATAAGTAGAATTTAATTTTAATAATTTAATAAAAACAGGTGCGTAAGCTTAATAGAGAAATCGGTATAAGCCGATGCGGTCCCGCCGCTGTAAAGATGAGCCTGCTGCAAATGCCACTGAGATTGATCTTGGTAAGGCGCAGCACGAGCGTTGAATCCTGAGCCAGAAGAACTGCCTGTTTGAATAAAGTGATATTCCTGCGAGCGACAGGAAGGTTACACTTGAGTTTTTACCAAGTGCTTTTATGCCTTTCTCTTTTTGCAGAGAAAGGCATTTTTGTTAGAGGTATTATTTGCGTGGCCATGAAAGACTGGACGCAGATGATTGCTTCTATAAAAATAATAAAAAATTTGGGAGAGGAAGTTGAGCATGTTGAACAAGAGTTTGGGTAAAAGTGTACTGATGACAGCACTTATAACTGGGAGTGTCATCTGGGGGGGCACGGTAGTACACGCGGAGGAACCGCAGCAGTTTTTATTGGATGAGTATGTTGTAACGGCTACAAGAATGGAAAATAAATTAGTTGATACTCCTGCCAATATGTCGGTCATAACATCAGAGGAGTTTGAAAAAAGAAACTATCAAAGCGTAAGTGAAGCTTTAGAAAATGTTCCTGGTGTTATTGTAAAACGCAGTGGATTTTTAGGTGGAGATCAACATATTTATTTAAATGGTGATGATAGAGTATTAATTATGGTTGATGGGCGAAGACTTAACCAGGATAAGGGAACTTCTGGACGTTCTGGTTTTGATATAACTAATTTGCCATCTCCTGATTTTATTGAAAAAATAGAGATTTTGAAAGGTGCAGGATCATCATTATATGGTTCAGATGCAGTAGGTGGTGTTATAAATATTATTACCAAAAGTGCCAATAAGAACTATGCAAAAATAAATATAAATACCGGCTCATGGGGTTCGCAAAATTACAGTGCTTTAGTAAGTGTGAAAAAAGGTAAAACTGGCGTAATCACAACGATAAACAAACAAAAGCAAAATTATGTAAAATACAAAGAAGCTGATTCCGGGGATAATGTTAAGTGGCCTAATTCTTCTAATAATATTATAGGCGCGACAATTAAAGTTGATCAGGAGTTTGACGGTGATAAATTAGCAACGTTATATTTTGAGCACTCATTTAAAGATGGTGGCAAACCTTATTATGCTCCGGGTTTAGGTGGGTGGAATACTATTAAACCAGGAGCATCTGGTACTGATTTGAACAATAATATTTCAGGAAAATTTGAATGGGGACGTGGAGAAAAAAATACTGGGTTTATACAAATATATAGAAATTATTATAGTGGCAATTTTTATGATAATAATAGTGACAGCAATTATTATGAAACTAAAGATGGTGTAGAAATTCAACAAACTTGGGAATTATCAAAAAATAATAAAGTAGTCGTTGGTGCTGATTGGCGAGAATCTGAGGTAAATAATCCTGGTACATATGGCGGTAAAATTGCTAAAATCAACAATAAGGCTATTTATGTACAGGATAGCTGGGATTTTGCCGATTCTTGGCTTTTAAATGCGGGGCTTCGGTATGATAAACATAATTTTTTTGGAAATAAAACTACGGCAAGTGTAGCAGTAAATAAAAAATTTAGTGAAGACAGTCATGCATATCTTTCTTGGGGGCAAATTTTTAATGCGCCACAGGCTAATGATTTATTCTATTATTCGCCATCAATCCCTGGGGTGTCAGGCGCGATGATAGGTAATGCCAAATTAAAACCTGAAACTGGTGAAGTTTGGACTATTGGCTATGATACAAAACTTAACGATAAAATACAATTGGGGATCAATGCATTTTACAGTGAACTTGATGATACAATAAACTGGGCAGCTTTAGATCCAAATAATTTTTTAAGTGATTGGACAGTTGCTAATGTTGCTAAACAGAAAAAACGTGGTATGGAGTTTAATGTCAAACATAAGTTAACGGATGAGTTTTCAATAAATGGCAGTTATACCTATGTAAAAGTTGAGGAAGATAATAAGGATGGAAATGGATTTAAACGCAATACTAATGTATCACCTAATCAGTATAAAATAGGCATAAGCTTTAATAAAGATAAATGGGATGCAGAATTATATGGACGTGGAGCTAGTGGTGCTGATAAAAGTAAATATGTAGATTCTAAGTATTTGACTTTAGATCTTTCTTTGCAATATAAAGTTCAAAAAGATTATAAAATTTATGCCAAAGCATATAATTTAACTAATGCTTCTTATGCTGAAACGGGTGGTGTTTCTAATGGCAAGTATTCTTTTCCTATGCCAGGACGCTCTTTCCTTATCGGTATGGAATACGCATTTTAAATAATGAAACGCAAATATATGGACTGGAGCATAAGCTTCGGTTCATATATAATTTGAAGGAGTTTTTATGAAAGTAGCATTATGTCATTTAGAACTTAGCAATGGTCCTGAGCAGAAAAATATAGAACTATTGGAAAAAGCAGTTCGAATTGCTGCTGAAAAAGGAGCTAATTGGGTAATTACTCCGGAAACAGCAGTGCAGGGGTATTACTTTTATAAATTAGAGCCAGAAACAAAAGTAGATAAACAACCGTCTTCTAAATTAAGTTTCTTATTATCATTAGTTAAAGACTATGGTTTATTTTTGTTTTTGGGGTGTGGTGAATACGATAGCGAATTGAACTGTAATTTTAATTCTTGTATTGTATTTGAACCAAGTGGAGAAATATGCGGCAGACATAGAAAAATTATTTCTCATGGTATCGGTGCTGAGTCTTGGGCGAGAACTGCAGATGTACTAAAACCTATCGATTGTTTGAATATTAAAGTTGGAGTGCTTGTATGTGCAGATGCATGGTACAGTGAACATGCTAAAAAGATGCAGAAAAAAGGCGCACAGATAATTATTGATATAGCAGCGTGGCCTCCAACGGAAGTTTGTGGCAATCCATTAGGAGCATGGGAAAAATGTTCCTCTGTTACAGGATTACCAGTGCTGGTTTGCAATCAAACCGGAAAAACTGAATGGATGGATATGACTATTGGGCAAAGCGTCGTTATAGAGCATGGCAAAGTAAAATTTAGTTATAATGGGAAACAGGCAGTTTTATTATTCGAGTGGGATGAAGTTACAGGAATAGTTATATCAAAAAAATTTGAAGTTATTTTTATTTAAAATTTGACTATATACTTGGTATATAGTTTAATATGATATAGTAATTTAATTGTAATGAAATTCTTATGGATATTTCTTACTATTATTATGCTTTTAGGAGGAGTTATAGTGAAAAGAATGTCAGTATACCCATTTACAGCTATTGTAGGACAGGATGATATGAAAATGTCCTTAATATTAAATGTAATAAACCCGTCATTAGGCGGTGTTTTAATAAAAGGTGAAAAAGGTACTGCCAAGTCAACAGCAGTACGTGCTTTGGCCGAATTACTGCCGGCTATGGAAGCAGTACATGGATGTAAATTTCATTGTGATCCGGCAGATCCCAATCTGTTATGCGAAGATTGTGCATCTAAATATACTGAGGATAATAAATTAGTTGCCGATACCGTAAAAATGCGTGTGGTCGAGTTGCCTGTAAGCGCGACTGAAGATCGCGTTGTTGGTACTTTGGATATTGAACATGCGATTAAGCATGGCGAGAAAAAATTTGAGGCAGGTATTTTAGCTCAAGCCAATCGTAATATTTTGTATGTGGATGAAATAAATTTGCTTGATGACCATGTTGTAGATGTATTGTTGGATGCTGCAGCAATGGGAATCAATACAGTTGAGCGTGAAGGCGTTTCATATTCTCATCCGGCTCGTTTTGTTTTGGTTGGTACAATGAATCCTGAAGAGGGTGATATCCGCCCGCAGCTTTTGGATCGTTTTGGCTTGTCAGTAGTTGTTACAGGTGAGCATGATCCCGCGCAGCGTGTTGAGGTAATTAAACGTCGTTTGGCTTATGAGCAGGATGCCGATACTTTTATTGCCGGTTATCAGCATGATCAGGAAGAGCTGGCTGCAAAAATTACACAAGCCAGCAGTTTGTTACCTCAGGTAGATATCAACGAGGAACTTTTGGAAACTGTTGCTAAATTAGCTGTAGAACTTGGTGTTGACGGGCATCGCGCCGATATTACTGTAATTAAAACAGCTTTGACACTGGCGGCTTTTAATGGACGCAAAGAAGTGGAACTGGAAGACGTAAAAAATGCTGCCAAATTAGTATTGCCGCATCGTATGCGTCGTCGTCCTTTTGAAGAAGGACAATTGGATTGGGATAAGGTTGAAAGTATTTTGTCCTCTGGGGCTAAAGGAGCGTTATAAATGCTGACTAATGCTATTTATCCTTTTGTGGCAGTAGTTGGGCAGGAGCAGTTAAAAAAAGCTCTGCAGATCGCTTTAGTAAATCAAAAGGCAGGTGGCCTTTTGATTGGCGGTGAAAAAGGGACTGCTAAATCCACCTTGGTACGCGCTGCTAAAGAGATTATTGGCACACAGAAGATAGTGGATTTGCCGCTTAATGCTACGGAAGATATGCTTTTTGGTAGTATCGATATTGAATATGCTGTTAGTAAAGGCGAACGCAGATTTTTGCCTGGGATATTAAGCAGAGCTACAGGTAATATTTTGTATATTGATGAAGCAAATTTATTGCGGCAGGAATTGCTGACTGCAGTTTTGGATGCTAACGCTTCTGGTATCAATCAGGTTGAGCGTGATGGCATTTCTTTTACTCATTCTGTATCGTATACTGTTATTGGAACAATGAACCCCGAAGAAGGAGTTCTGCCAGGTCATATATTAGATAGGTTTGGTATGTATGTTGATGCCCAAAGTGAGAAAGATGTGGTAATACGTACAGAAATAATTAGACGTTCTCTTGCCTGTGGCTTTGATATACAAAGCTTCAGAAACAGTTATTTTAATGAAACAGAAAAATTAGCGGCAAAGATTGCTTTGGCAAGGAGCATTGTAGAAGAAATTGAAGTATCAGAAGCCATGATGCAGCTGGCGGCACAAATGTGCGCACAGGCTTTTTGTGCCGGTCATAGAGCGGAAATTTATCTTTTGGAAGCCGCTAAAGCTATAGCTGCTTTAGCGGAAAGAAATTATGTTTTACCTAAGGATGTGGAAGAAGCTGCCATGTTTGTGCTGCCGCATCGTATGCGGAAGCCACCAGAACAACAACAGGAAAATCCGGAGCAGCAGGAAGAAGAACAGCCTGATGAGAATGAACAGCAGAATCAAGATGAAAACGAGGATAATGATGAAGACTCAAAGGAGTCACCGTTGGCGCCACCACCGCTTGATGATAATGAAGACGATGGTGATGAGGAAGATAACAGTGACGATGATGAGAATCAGGATGACGACAAAGAAAAAGAAGAGCAGAGTCCTGACAATGACAAAAATCAGTTAGCACCGGAAGAACAGATTGCAGATATTGATAAAAATTTTAAGCTTCCTAAAATGGTTCTGGATTTAGGCAAAGATCGCAATGTCCGGCGTGGCAGTGGCAAACGCAGCACGACTAAAACAGATCTTAAACAAGGGCGTTATGTTAGGGCTGAAATGCCGAAAATAAAAGTGGAAGATTTGGCTTTTGATGCTACAATCAGGGCTGCGGCGCCGTTTCAGCGTCTGCGTGAAGATAACGGTTGCGCCCTGAATATTAAGAGTGAAGATTTACGGCAAAAAGTACGCGAAAAACGTATTGGCAATACATTTTTATTTGCAGTTGATGCCAGTGGGTCAATGGGAGCTCGTGAACGGATGCGGGCCGTAAAAGGCGCTATTTTCTATATGCTGCAGGAAGCATATCAGAAACGTGATCGTGTTGGTATGGTTGCTTTTCGCAGGCAAAAGGCTGAATTATTGCTGCCTATAACACGCAGCGTTGATCTTGCACAAAAGTGTTTGGCAGAAATGCCTACTGGCGGCAAAACTCCTTTAGCAGACGGTTTATCAACTGCGTTGGTAACTTTGGGAATGTTGAATAAAAAAGACAGCGAGTTAGAACCGATTCTGATTTTAGTAACTGATGGCAGAGCTAATGCCATAGAAGAAAACAGTGGTGATCCGGTAGAGAGTGCCTTAAAAATGGCTGAAAAAATTCGGAAGGCTAAAATTACCTCCGTTGTTATCGATACTGAAACAGATTTTATTAAACTGGGTGTGGCCAAAGCTGTTGCCAAAGCAATGGGAGCAACTTATTATAGCCTTCGCAGTTTATCTCAGGAACAGATTTTAAGAATAGTACGTAATTTAGATGTTTAAACAGGAGGTAAGAGGTAATATGATGAAAAAGTTAATAATGCTGCTGACAATTTGCATGATGTGCTTATTGGCGGTTTCAGCCAGTGCTGCAGAAAAGAATGATGAAGCACCACCTATCAATTGGGAAATTAGCATGATGCCCAAGCCTACGGCTGAGGAAATAGAAGAAGCACGTTGGTCAATTGTTTTAGAAAACACTATGGGCGTTTATGCATATGACATGGATTCACTGTATTTCCCAGAAGAAAAAAACGGGGTTGTAAACAAAGATTTAGTTAATGTTGTTGTGAAAACTGTTTTTACAGACAAAGAATTACTAAAAAAAATGAATAAAACCTATGCAGAAAAACTGGCGAAAAAAGAAAAAGTTCAGTATTGTGAAATGCTGATGCAATTTAATGCGGCAGATAAAACCTATGGTGTAAAACAAATGGACGTTTATGGCAGCAAAGGAACGAAGCTTGAAACTAAAATAAATAACGGAGAACTTATCCCTGTGCCAGAGAAAACGTTTGCAGAGGCGATGCTGGAAATTTGTTTGCAAGCAGTGAATAATACATCCGAAAATTAAAATATAAATCCTATTAATGATATGAAATATCAAAAAAACTAAATATAAAATTAATAAGAAAAATAATTGGTGCATCAACTTGAAATAATACTTAATCTCATATATAATCTAGTATCATAACTAAATACTTATTGTCAGGTGATGTATGTCTTAATAGATAAGTTGGGTGTAATTCCTACACGATCCCGTCGCTGTAAAAGTGAGCGAATCCAAACTAATGCCACTGGAAATATCTGGGAAGGCTTGGATAAGCTATGAACTTAAGTCAGAAGAACTGCCTGATGATTACTTTACTACTGCGTGAGGCAGTTAGGTAATGTGTCGGCTTCTTTTGTTTTTATAATTAAGTCGTTTAATACCTTTTGCCTTAGGTGAGAGGTATTTTTTATTTGTTTATTGCAATTAAAGGCCAAGTACTGTGCGGCCATAAAGAAAGGGTACAGGAAACGTCTTTATTTCAATAATATAAAAAAGTTGTGAAGGGAAGTTGAGTATGTTGAAAAAAGGTACGAGTAAGAGTGCATTGATGGTAGCGCTTGCAACTGGC
>ENA-OQEY01000525-OQEY01000525.1-human-gut-metagenome-genome-assembly--contig:-NODE-525-length-24034-cov-3.387945_pt1 | contig 24034 bp, 23 predicted proteins | sample MGYA00242801_ERZ504647 | MGnify/ENA primary metagenome ERZ504647 (study PRJEB26092, sample SAMD00036204) | human gut metagenome | host: Homo sapiens | study: EMG produced TPA metagenomics assembly of... | reverse complement strand
TGTTTGGCCTACCCAGTGTTTCACTTCATAGATTTTTTTCCCATATTCCCCACCCGGCCCCTGTTCCCCGCCGATATTATAAATTGGCAGATCAACCGGAACTTTGTTGGCCCAATCTGTGCCTTCGATACACTGCATCATTTGTGTAAAATCATACAACGCCTGGTTCATTGTCGGTTTTGTAAAGGCATCAAAAGGATCGCTGGCATGATCTTGTTGAACATAAGGATCAGCACAGATCCATTCATTTCCTAATTTGGCATCTGGAATTCTTTCGCACATCCAGCCCATTAAATCGACAGTAAATTGTGAATCGCTTTCTTTTCCTTTACCGGCATCGATTGCTTCTTTGATTTTAGCAGCCACTTCTTTGGCACCTCTAAAAATACCTGTTGTTCCACATATCGTAGCGCCTGTTAATTCGTCGCCATAAGTGGCCATGAAATCACGAGTAATAAAAGAACCCATGCTGTGGCCAAAAAGAAAGTATGGAAGATTCGGATATTTTTCCTGCACGATTGTTTTGAGTGTATGTTCATCTTCCATCATCGTATGAGGCCCTGCATTACCCCAATCGCCCCAGGTATTATTAATCATTGCCGTTTTTCCATGGCCCACATGATCATCGGCCGCCACAATATATCCGGCTTCGGTCAAGTGAGCAATCATGTGAAGATAACGGCGGGAATGTTCTCCGAATCCGTGAATCAACTGAACGATTCCTTTTGGCTTGCAGGCAGGAACATAGATCCAGCCTTGTACCTGATCTCGCTTGTTGTAAGAAAGAAAACTAACTTCATGTAACATATATAACACCTCCTGTATGTTTTCTTTATGTTTTTTTGTCACTTTCATGATTACTCTTTTTCTGGCAGAATACAAGCTTTTTTGACCTGAAAATGATATAATGGGCACATTATGAAAAGGGTATCAAAAAGAAAAGTGTATTGGGGAAGATTACTGGTCTTAATCTTACCTGTATTTTTGGTTTTGGGATTCATAGGCTTTGGTGTATATAAGCTCGTGTCGTATCCCACAGAAGAAATACTGCAAGTGAAAAAGCCGGAACACATTACGCAGGAAACATTTGATCAACTCAAAGAGAAAACTTTAGAAAATTACGAGTATAAACCAATCTTTTTACATTTGGATCAATATTCACAGGATATACTGGAATTTTTATTGAAGGATGAAGATCGACTGTCTTTTGTGGAAGCATACCCACAAAAAGACAACTATTCAAATGGTCCTGGAACATTAAGTGAAACGCTGGATACCATCCCTAAACTATTACAGTGGGATCTGAGATGGGGCTATATTCCATATGGAGAAAATGATATCTATCTAACAGGTTGTGCGCCTACCTGTCTTTCTATGGTTTTTAGTTATCTTCTACAAGATTCCTCACTTACACCGGATGTTTTGGCAAGCTATTCTTCCCAGCAGGGATTTTATGTCAATGGAGCAGGAACGGACTGGCAATTTTTAACGGATGCAGCCCAACACTATGGTGTACAGGTGGAAAGAGCACAAGTCTCTTTACAAGATATGAAGGCACGATTAGAAAATCATCAGATTCTTGTATGCAGTATGCTTCCCGGTGATTTTACACAAGTCGGTCATTTTATCTTGGTAACGGGTATGGAAGATGGAGAGTTTACCGTTATTGATCCAAACAGTATCAAGCATACTAATCAAACATGGGACGCAGATACTTTGTTGTCACAAATGCAGGCGGTGTGGTCATATTCCGTATAAAAAAAGACGATGAATCTGATATAATATAGACATGAAATACAGTGTATGTTTACTGGCCGCCGGACAGGGAGTGCGTACGAAGCTGACATATAATAAAGTGCTATATAAAATGGATGGTAAATCAATTCTTGATTACAGTTTAGATTTGTTTTTATCGGATCCAGATTGTGCTCAGATTATTTTGACTTGTTCTTTGCAGGACAGGGATGCTATGCAAAGCTATAAAAAAAATAGTCGCATAGAACTTGTTTTAGGTGGCAATACCAGACAGAAAAGCGTATATAACGCATTGCAAGCGGTAAAGTATCCTGTTGTATTTATTCATGATGCAGCCAGACCGTATTTAAAGAGAGAACAAGTTGAAGAATTGAAGAAAACCATGGAAACAGAAGATGCCTGTGTATTGATGGTACCAAGTATAGATACGGTAAAAATTGTAGAAAATGGCTATGTTGTATCGACATTGGATCGTAATATATTGTATAATGCTCAAACACCGCAGTGTTTTAAAACGGATTTGATCAGGCAATGTCATGATGCGGCCAACAAGGAACAAAAAATCGCAACGGATGATACGCAGCTGGTGGAATGGTATTCTAAGACGCGTGTAAAAGTGGTGATAGGAGATCCGGCAAATATAAAAGTGACAGTACCTTCCGATCTTAAATAAACAGATAGAAAAGAGGATGGAATATGGAGTATTCAGCTTTGATTTTTGATGATTGTATGGATGAAACAGATTCTTATGAGAATTTGGAAGCGTCGGTACAGGTTTTTCAGAAGGATGATCGTTGTCGACAAATCGTCGTCAGCTGCAGTACAGATTGGCTTTTGAAACTGGCGCAAAGCCCATCACCTAAGATGATGATGGTGCAAATGGCAGATACTCCGTATATTGCGTTATTAAATGGATTAAAAGCAGTGTCACAGGAAAATGTAGTGGTCGTAGGGCTAAGTCATATTGTGGATGAACAAAAATTGGATACAATGTTGTGTGAATTAGGGCAATATCCTGCGATTTACTATAACGAGGACCTTCAAGCCTTTGATACTCGACTGTTGATGTTTTCTTTGCAGCTTGCGATTGAAACAAATGTACAGATAGATTCGTATGCTATGGCGGTTGAGAAACTCTCCAATACACCATTACAGAAGATATAAGAATTTAAAGTAAAAAAATCTAAAGAAGTATCTTCAACACAATTTATGTGTTTGGATACTTCTTTTCATTAAGAATGTTATATTCGATTTATCTAGAGGTAAATAGTTTGTGTGGCTTTATAAATCAGTTCCATTACTAGCTATCACTTTTTTATACCAATCAAATGATTTCTTTTTACTTCTCTTTAAAGTACCGTTTCCTTTATCATCTTTGTCAACATAGATGAAACCATAACGTTTTTTCATTTCACCAGTGCCAACTGAAATAATGTCAATAGGTCCCCAAGTTGTATATCCTATAATATCAACGAAGTCTTCATCGATTGCTTTTTTTAACTGAATTATATGATCTTTTAAGAATTTGATTCGTTTATCATCGTTAATTTGACCATTTTCATCCGGTTTTTCATCTAATCCCAATCCATTTTCTACAATGAATAAAGGTAGTTCATAACGATCATAAAGTTCATTTAATGCAATTCTCAATCCAATTGGATCAATTGGCCAGTCCCAATCATTTCTTTCCAAAAATGGGTTTTTCCTTGTCACGATACAGTCATTTTTATCATCTGCGTATGCAATGGAAGAAAAGTAGTAACTAAAAGCAATATAATCAACAATACCTTCTTGTAATGTTTTTTGATCTTCTTTACTAATTTTTAGAGTAACACCTAATCTTTTTAATTGTGCTTTGCATAAATTAGAGTAATATCCTTTTGCCATGACATCAGTGTAATACCAATTTGGCATCATTTGGAAGCGTTGGGCTAGTTGATCTTCGGGTCTTGATGAACTCGCATAGGTGGTAGGATATTGAACCATACAACCAACTTGATAATTGGGATCAATTTGATGGGCTAGTTTAACTGCCTTGGCAGATGCTAAAAACATATTGTGACTGGCAATAACTTTAACAGTATTTGGATCTTCATCTTCTTTAAATCGTAAACCGGATTGAAAAAAAGGTTCCTCTTTATTCATGGTTTCATTGATTTCATTAAAAGTCATCCAATATTTTACTTTACCTTTGTATCTCAAAAATACGGTTTCACAATAATTCAGAAAGAAATCAATTAGTTTTCTGTTTCGCCAACTACCGTAATGATCTACTAGATATAATGGTGTTTCATAATGAGAGAGAGTTATCACAGGTTGAATATCATTTTTTAATAATTCATCAATAAATTCATCATAAAACTTTAATCCTTTTTCATTGGGTACTTTTTCATCACCTTGAGGGTATATTCTAGGCCAATTTATTGAAAATCTAAGGCATTTAAATCCCATTTCTTTAAATAAGGCTATATCTTCTTTGTAACGATGATAGGAATCTATACCATCATGACTTGGATAGTAAACTCCCTCGTGAACTCTGTCATGAATAATACGGGGTACACCATGTGCTCCAGCAGTTTGAACATCCGCAATGCTCAATCCTTTACCATCCACATCATAAGCTCCTTCCCATTGATTAGCGGCAACGGCTCCACCCCATAAAAAGTTTGATTTCATGTAATCGTTCCTCAACTTTCCGAATTATTCAACTCTTTTTTGTTAGCCATAATGACAAATGGTGCATAAATGGCAAAGGCAATTGCGATATTTACAACAACTAAGATTAGTGCAGTAAGCTGACCATTGTAAGCTAAGAATTGTTGGATAAACATAGGCATTCCTGCAATGGATTCAACATAGTTTGGTGTCAAAAATCCTGCTTGAATGACGAAATAACCTATGTTAGTTGTAATTAAAGGTGCTAAAACAAATGGAATTAAATATACTGGATTTAGCATTATAGGTAACCCAAACACTACTGGTTCGGAAATACCACAGATTAGTGGAACCATAGAAATTTTACAAATTTGTTTTTCCTCTTTTTTCTTTGAGAATACCAAAATAGCTAAGGCTAATGAAATAACAATTCCACCGCCGCCTAGATTACAGAATAAATGCATAAAAGCTGTCGTGTATACTTCTTCAGGCATGGTCCCAGCGGCAATAGCTGCCATATTTGCAGCTATTGCTGCGGCTCTAACTGGCTTGACAATCGGATTTAAAGCAAATGTACCATGAATACCGAACCACCATAACAACTGTGTAAAAATTACAATCAAACTAACACCTAGTTGAGATCCGACAATGGAATTAAATGGTTTTTGAATAATTCCATATAAAATATCATTTAAATACATACCGGTTGTACCGTGAAGGATTCCACCGGCAATACCGAAAACAAACAGTGTGATGAATGCCGGAATAAGGGCATTGAAGCTATTTGAAATCATTGGCGGAACGGAGCCAGGTAGTTTGATCTTAATTTTTTCGTTATTCATCATTTTTGAAAATATTACAATAGAAAGAATGCTAATCAAGAAGCTCAAAAACAATGAAGAGGCTCCTAAATCAGAAGAAATCGTTTCAGGATTTAATAATGATAAGAAACAGCAACCTGCAATGATCATCGTTACTAAAGGCTTTTGGCCATTTTTTTCTCCAAGCAGGTAACCAACGATCAAGGTTGTCCAAAGTGCCATACAATTAATACATGCATAATTCACTGTTGAAAACATTCCTGAAAAATTAGCAAGCCATTCTAATCCTCCAATACCAGCTAAACCAGTAGTTCCACATATATAAATATTAAATAGTAATGCGAATGACCCGGCAATGATCATCGGCATTAAAATGGCAAATGCATCTCGGATACAAGAAATATATTTATTCTTGTTCATGAACGTGGCGACAGGCACCATCCATTTATCCATAAAATTAGATAATTTATCTATCATTTTGTCTCATCCTTTCTATAGTTCGTTTATTTTTCCAATAGTTTTTCAGCAGCAGCAACCACTCCGGCACCATTTAACCTTCCATAATCCATTGCGTTAATAACTGCTACTGGTTTTCCATTTGCAATTTTTTCAACATTGTCTTTTTCTAAACGTACCTGCGGCCCTAATAATATTACATCGCATTTGTCTAAATTATCTGCGATAGCTTCAATGGAACAGGCCCAAATTGTATGATTTTTTCCCTGTTCTTTAGCTGCTTGCTTCATTTTTTCTACTAGCATACTGGTGGACATACCAGCACAACAAGATAACATAATATTCATATTTTTTTCTCCTTATCTTTCTTTCTCGTATTGATATAATTTTTGATACACTTGCATAATGCTTTTTGTGTGATCAATAGATAACATTGCCATAGTAAGGTGATCTTGAGCATGGACCATGATCAGTCCAAATTGTTGTTGTTCACCTCTGGCTTCTGCCTGAATTAAATCAGTTTGAATTTGATGCGCCGCATTCAAATCCTCTTTTGCTTTTTTGATTAATTCTTGCGCTTTTTTAAAATTATATTCACTTGCATATTTTTCAGCTTCAGCGGCATTGCTACGAGCATTTCCTGCATTAAGAATTAACATAAAAGCAGTTTGCGTAATATCCATTTTATCTCCTCCTTGCATAGTCATGATAAACGAAAATCAAATGACTTACCTGTGAATCATTTTCCATGAAATTATGGAAATTATCTATGATAAAACAGCATTTAAATTAAGCTATAATAATTCAAGGAGTGATATGTATCATATGTTGACAAAACGAGAAAAAGAAATTTTGTTGATTTTAAAAGATAATGATTATAGTCGTGCAAAACAAATCAGCAATATTATAGAAGTTTCCGAAAAGACGGTTCGTAATGATATTCTTTCTATCAATAATAAATTAGTAGATGTTGCCTCTATCTTGTCAAAAACAAAATTTGGATATTATTTGAAAATAGAAAAAGAAGATCGCTTTTTAGAAATCTTACATGAATGCGAATCCGGTATTCCTTCAACTCCCCAACAAAGAATCGATTATATCATCAAACTATTTTTAACGGAAAATCGATATATTAAGACAGAAGAAATCGCAAATATGCTTTATCAGTCATCCAGTACAATATCGACGGATTTAAGACAAGTAAGAAAAAAACTGAAACAATACCAATTATCATTAGAAACAAAACCGAAATATGGCATGATGTTGAAAGGGGAAGAGAAACATTTACGTGAACTGGAAAGTGATTTACTTTATAAGAATAGAGATATTATAGATGATAAAGTCCACAATACCCTTGTAAATATTCTTCATGATGTGATGAATACGTACCATTTTCAAATCTCGGAATATGCTTTTAACAATCTGGTCATTCATTTAGTTATAACAATTCATAGAATAGAACAAGGAAATCAAATCAAACTCTCTATAAATTATTTCGAAGATATTCAAAAAAAATTGGAATATACAATAGCTAAAGATATCGCAAATCGTATTCATTCTGAACTGAATGTAATTCTTCCTGAAATTGAATGTGCCTATATTTCAATGCATTTGCTCGGAAAAAAGATACAAAGTGATAAGGAAAATATCGTTATACCCCAAAAATATAGTGTTCTTATACAAAAGTTATTAATTGAATTGTCTCGAGAATTTCAAATTAACTTCACAAAAGATTTAAACTTACAATTGGCATTATCTTTACATTTGATTCCGCTTGTATATCGACTAAAGTACGATTTAAGAATGGAAAACCCTTTATTAGATTCTATAAAGAAAAACTATCCTCATGCCTATATTATTACCACAAGTTTGGCTTATGGTCTGTCTAAAGAGTTCAATAAAGAATTATCACCAGATGAGATTGGATATTTAACATTACACATTAATTTATCAATGGAAAAAGAATTTATAAACATACGTAAAAAGAATATTCTTCTGGTCTGTGCTACAGGACGAGGAACGGCCAAACTATTGGAATATCAGTATCGTCAAAAATTTGATTCATGGATCAATCGATTGAAGTGTTGTGATGCGGCAAGTTTAGCTGATCAAGATTTTAAAGAGTTTGATTTTATCTTTACGACAGTACCCATTGAAATGCCTGTACCAGTTCCTGTTATCGAAACGAGTTTTATTTTGGATGAAGATGAAACAAATAAAATAGAAAAAACAATTGAGAAAGATCCTTCGATGATTTCATATTTTCCTGAAGGTTTGTTCTTTAATAACTTGGATTTACAAACACAAGAAGAAGTCATCAACTTTTTGACAAAACAAGTATCAAAATTTTATAAAGTGCCTGCTGATTTCAAAGATCTTGTTTGGAAAAGAGAAAAACGTTTTTCTACTGCGTTTGATAATCATGTAGCCTTGCCACATCCTTATGTACCTTGTACGAAGGAAACCTTTGCATCCACAGTCCTATTAAAAGAGCCTATTCTTTGGGGAAATAAAATGGTCCGGATGATTTTCTTGCTTTCTATATCCAAAGAACATGATCCAAATATACAGACTTTTTATGGTAAGTTAAGTAAACTTCTGGTTAATGATGCTTTATTGGATAAGTTGCTAAAACATCCGACCAATGATTTTCTGTTGCAAATCTTAAATGGGATCAAATTATAATCCTATGCACATTTATCTTCACCGTATTATTTACTCTGACAAACAAAATGATTTTCAAAAATGTGTAAAATGATGAATAAAATATATCCAAAAATGTGGAGATTATAGATCAAAAGTATCTAAAAATGTGTAAATAAACCTAGAAAACATATCCAAATAAGTAGTATATCTGTAGGATATAAAACGGATTATACGATGTATTCATTAGATTTTGAAGAGTTTTTATGGGCTAAAGGATATACAGAAGATCAGATTGAGTATATCTATAAATTTATGAAAGAATTAAAACCACTTCCAGAAATCTTATTCAACAAATTAAATGATTTGTTTAAACAATATATTTATTGTGGTGGGATGCCTGCAATTGTAGATCGATTCATTACTCAAGAGAATTTCAGTGGGATTTTCGAGATGCAGGAACAGATTCATTTAGATTATGAAGAAGATATCACAAATTATGTTGAAGGTTTAGATACCGCTCGAGTTTTAAATGTATATAGACATATTACATCTCAACTCGCTAAAGAAAATCACAAATACCAAATTACTAAATTAGGGCACGGTGCCAGATTTAGAGATTACAGAGGCTGTGAAGAATGGCTTAAAGATGCGGGGATAGTCAATTTGGCATATAACGTTATGGATTTGACATTGCCTTTAAAAGGAAATGAAATAGATAATAATTTAAGAATGTATTATGGTGACACATCATTTTTGGTGGCTTCCATTGACGATGAATCAAAAAAAGACTTTGTGCAGAATGTAAATTTCGATATCTATAGTGGAGTATTATTTGAAAATTTAGTAGCAGAATCCCTAGTTAAACAGGGGTAAAAGATTTGTTTTTTTATAAGAATGAATCGTCTACGATAGAATTAGATTTTTTGATTCGAGTAAAAAATGAAATAATGCCAATAGAAGTAAAGGCTAAAAGAGGAAAGGCTGTTTCATTGAATAAGATTATAGAGAATAGAATATTGAACTATGGCATTAAACTTTCGATGAATAATATAGGATTTGAAAAAAATATTTTTACGTTTCCTTATTTTCTCACATTCCTTTTAAAGAGATTTTTTGACGAGAATAAAACTATTCAATGGTAAAGTTACTTTACTTGAATTTCTAAAGATTGGATATCAATAAATGAATTCTGGCTTTAGAAAAAAATGAAAAAAGTGTGTGATGAAAGTCGTGCTATGTCTGGGGAAAGACAAATGTATAAAAGTTTATACCTAAACTCGAAATTTAAATCTCTTCATATAAAATTAATAAATCTTTAAGATATATAACTTTATTTTTTGATATACTGAGTCTATGAATTTAAAAGATATACCATTAACCGATATGGATAAAGGCTTAAGTGCCAGTCAGGTCTTACAGGCGAAATCCAATAAAATAGAAGATCAGAGCTCAAAATCATATAAGAAGATCTTACAGGCAAATCTTTTTTCTTTGTTTAATGCGATCAATATCTTCTTAGCTTTTTTGGTTGTTTTGACAGGTTCTTATCGCAACATGCTCTTTATGGGCGTTGTGGTTGGAAATGCTCTGATTGGAATCGTTCAAGAGGTTCGATCAAAGAAAAAGTTGGATGCGTTGGCATTGTTGAATCAACAAAAAGCACATGTATTACGAGATGGAAAGGTCGATAAAATCCCAGTGGATGAAATTGTGGAAAATGATTTGATCTTACTGCAGGCCGGTGACCAGATTTGTGTGGATGGCTTCCTTGTTTCTGGTGAAGTAGAATGCAATGAATCACTGTTGACAGGAGAAAGTGATGCGATCCATAAGTGTCGGGGAGATACCTTATATTCGGGAAGCTATGTGGAGGCAGGACATGCCAAGATGCAGGCTGTACATGTCGGGGAGGATACATATGTCCACTCTATTTTGAAACATGCGCAAAGAGAGAAGAAATACCCTTCACAGCTTCGTGATTCGATCAATTCGATCATTCGTTTTTGTACGATTATATTGTTTCCGGCAGGTATTTTGTTGTTTTTGAAGTCTTTTTTCATCTCGCAATATAGTTTGAATGCATCGATTTTAAGCACGGTTGCGGCTGTTGTGGGCATGATTCCGGAAGGACTTGTCATATTGACGAGTATCGCGCTTGCGATTGGGGCTTTGCGCCTGGCTAATCAGAAAGTGCTGGTGCAGGAGCTTTATTGTATTGAGACATTGGCAAGAGTGGACACACTATGTCTTGATAAAACCGGAACGATAACAGAAGGCAGTATGAAAGTGACCGGTATCGAATCATTATCAAATTATTCGCAAAATGAAATTCGAACGATTCTTTCCAGAATGTTTGGTGCTCTACAGGATGAAAATGCTACAGCGTTAGCTATTCGTGAATATTGCCCGGTTGAAGTGGTTCCAGTTAAACAGATCATACCTTTTTCCAGTTCTCGTAAGGCAAGTGCTGTATTGTTTGAAGAAGAAGGTTATATCATAGGGGCTTATCCTTTTATCGTGAAGCAGCCGGATGCATCGATTGTGGAAAAAATTGAACAATACGCCAAACAAGGTATTCGTGTTTTAGCGTTATGCAAGGCTAAAGAAAGTGTACAAGATTCTTTATTGGGGGATCATGAACCAATCGGTTTGATTTTGATCCAGGATGTTTTGCGAAAAGATATCCAGACGATCCTTTCTTATTTCTACAAGCAGGGGGTCGATATCAAGATCATTTCTGGAGATGATGCCAATACCGTGCAGGCGATTGCACAAAAAGCAGGGGTGCAAAGCTTGGCGGTTGATATGAATACCGTACAGAATATCGATTTGGCATTAAGAGAATATTCTGTATTTGGCCGTGTTACACCGGAACAGAAACGAGATATGATTCTGGAATTAAAGAAACAAGGGCATACGGTAGCCATGACCGGTGATGGTGTCAATGATGTTATGGCCCTAAAAGAAGCAGACTGCTCCATTGCGATGGGGTCTGGTTCCGAAGCTACAAAAAACATCGCATCTTTAGTATTGTTGGAGGATCAGTTTGCGGCCTTGCCTTCCATTTTGAATCAGGGACGTTGCGTTATCAATAATATTCAAAGAACGGCTTCTTTGTTCTTAGTTAAGACATTGCTTTCATTAGGATGTTCATTGCTGACATTATTTTTATTGGAAAGCTATCCATTTTTACCCATTCAATTGACGTTGATATCTTCATTGGCAACAGGACTTCCAAGCTTTGTACTGACACTGGAACCGAATACAACACGCGTGCAGGGGCACTTTTTAAGAACTGTTTTCTCCAAAGCTTTACCGGGTGCATTCTGTATTTTGCTGGCTATTATTGGTGTCTATTGTTTTGATGTTTTAGGACATCAAAATTTAACTTATACACAATTCTCTACGATGTGTACTTTACTTGCCGGATGTAATGCGTTATGTGTGTTAATTTCCGTATGTAAGCCGATGACAAAATTAAGAATGCTTTTAGTGATTTTAATGTGCTCAGCCTTTATCGTTTGTTGTATTGTGCCATCTTTGCAGGCCTGGTTTTGTATTGAATTAGGGGTGTTGACATGGATACAAAAGCTTTATGTGCTTATCAATATACCGATTATTTTCGCAGTCGTTTTTGGATTAAGTCGGTTTGTAGATAAAAAACTAAAAAAATCGAAAAAAAAATCATAAAGTTTCCCGTTTTTTACGTATATATATAACAGAAAGGATGGGAAAAATTATGATAGAGACAAAAAAGATTAAATCCACAAAAGCGTTGGAAGATGTTATTTCTACCATTACGAATCTGGCAGCTGACATGGAAGATGATGTAGATATGATCCTTGCCTTATTTCGCATGGGGAACCAACGTATCATGCCAATCTTGCGTAATGATCTGAAACAAAGAGATATTGTTGCTTTGTTGTCGGCCATCATTGCACAGGAACAGCGAGATGAATTGGCTCCGATCAATTGGAACATGGTTCTTGAAGAAATATGGTCTCAAATGACAGATGATCAAAAAGATCGTATGTTAGGAAAATCAAATCTAGGTTTGAACTAGGGGCATTGCACAGGCAATGCCTTTTCCGCATTATGTTTGCTTGAATAAGGTGTTGGGGAATAGAGAAGGAAGTTACTAAATAAAAACCACGGATTAAACGAATTAAAAGGTTGTGCTAATAATAAGTTTAAACGATATGGGAAAGAGTTAAGGGATATTAGGATAAACAAGGATATCTTTGAAAAATAGAATTTGGAAGCCCGCAAACAAAAACAGCTGTCAAAATAAACAGCTGCTGTATTAATCTAAAATATATGCTTTTTTTATGTGAGCGATATACATGACATGAATATCCTGATTGCTTCCGGGAACCGAAGAATCTACATCTTGTGGGTAATAGCGCTTTTGAAGCTCTGCCGGTATTTTGTGGAGCTCCTGATTTTGGCTATACAAGACTTCACATTCTAAAGTCAGCGGCAGTTCTTTGATAGCTGGTACATTAACCGTTTCACCGGGAACCAAGGTTAGATTCATTTCTTTGATCTTATCGTGATCTTTTCCACTGCGAGTACCGCAATAACCGATGATGTTTTTGACATCTTGATTGACAGGAGCATTAATAGTAAATTCTTTGGATCGATCTAACATTTCTTTGGTGTATCGACTTGTACGCACAAAGGCTATAAAGATGGGTAAACCCCACTCGATGCCGATCGTACCCCAGCCAATCGTCATTGTATTGACCTTTTCTTTATATTTCGTGGTTAAAAGAACGCCTTGATCTAACTTGGACAGGACTTTTTGCGATTCCTTTAAGATATCAATTTCCTTTTTCATGTTATTCCTCGATGAGTACGATAGACTGCATTTTTTGTTCAGTTAAAGGACGATCCTGGAAATTGGTTGGTGTATTGGCAATTTCATCAACTACGTCCATGCCATCCAAAACTTTTCCAAAGGCAGCATATTGTCCATCTAGATGTGGAGCATCCTGATGCATGATGAAAAACTGAGAGCTGGCGGAATTTGGGTCCATAGCCCTGGCCATAGAAAGAACACCACGTTCATGTTTTAAAGGATTGACAAATCCGTTAGATTGGAACTCTCCGGGAATGTTCTTTTTAGAACCGCCCATGCCAGTTCCTAATGGATCGCCACCTTGAATCATAAATCCGGGAATCACACGATGGAAAATCAAACCATCATAAAAGTGATCTTTGACCAGGTTCACAAAGTTTTCTACGGTCTTTGGGGCAATTTCCGGATAAAGCTCAGCTTTGATCTCTTTTCCATTTTCCATTGTTATGCAAATAGTTACTGTTTTCATAAACTATACCTCCTCTATAAACTGCAAACATGTACATTTCATACCAGTGTGTACGGCAATGACACTACTGATAACTTCAAATTGAATGTTTTCTTCCGGCATACCGGCTTCTAACAGTGTCTTTTTCATCAAATCAACACCTTCCTGATATTCCGTATGAATCAAAAAAGCTTTTGTATGTTGAATATCCTTCATCTGTTGAATGGCTTGTTCAAGTGCAAACTGATAGGCTTTGGATTCGGTGCGTACTTTTGAAAAGACATCGATTTTTCCATTTGTCTGTTGATTGATCTGTAAGATCGGGAAGATCTTTAACAGAGAAGCCAGTTTGGCAGCCATTGGGGTTAAACGACCTCCACGTTTTAAATGCTCTAAATCTTTTACCAGGATGATCGAATTCGCATTCTGTATTTTTGGCTGCAGACATTCCAAGATTTCTTTGGACGATTTGTTTTCATCCACCAATTTTTTAGCTTGGATGGCCACATATTTTTGTATCTGACAAGTGCTGAAACAATCTAATAATACAAAAGAAATGCCAATTTCCTGTGCTATACTCTGCATAGTAGCTGCTGTAGTGGAAAGACCGGATGTTAATGGAATTCCCAAGATTGTATCATATCCATCGGCCTGAAGCTTTTTAAATAAAGTTTCAATGCGTGAATAAACAGGCATGCTGGTTTTAGGAAGCTCCTTGTTCTTTAATCTTTGATAAATCTGTTCGGTCGTTATTTCTTCTAAATCTTGATAAGCGGTTTGCCCGAAGGTAATCTGTAAAGGAAGTACATGAATTCCTAAACGTGCACCTTCTTCAAAGGACATATTGGAACCGGTATCTGTCACAACTGCGATTTTTTCCATGTTCATACCCTTTCTTTGTTTTCTGTCTTTAAGATGGTATCATTATACCATCTTAAAAAAGAGTGTAAAGGAGAGCACTATGCCTAGTAAGATTGGAATATGCCGTTTGTCAAATCCGGTTTATCCGGAGTCGATTGAAAATGTATGTCAGGCTTTAGAAAAAGAAGGACATTTGGTTAAGATTACGTCCTATCTGAGTGAAGATGTCGATGGAAAGACAAGAGCCGCGCATTTAAATCAGTGGTTTCAGGAAGATTTTGATTTTATCTTTGATGTGAGTGGTGGTGATCTTGCCAATGAATGCATTCCATATATTGATCTTTTGGCGTATCAAAAGAGTCCATGTATATTTTGCGGATATAGTGATCTGACTTGTGTATTAAATGCTCTGGGGCTAAAAAAGAAGACATTGTTGTTTCAGGTTCGTCATCATGAGCCAATGCAGGAAGTATTAGATTTGGCGAATAAAGATTTTTCGATCGCATATACGGATCAAGCTTATATTGGTGGAAATATTCGCTGTTTTTTAAAATTGGCCGGAACAGATTATTTTCCAAATTTGGAAGGATGTTCTCTTTTCTTAGAAAGCTATTCCGGCAATCGCTACCGGATTCGCTCCTATCTGGCACAGCTGGAAATGATGCATGTTTTTTCTTCCATCGATTCTCTTCTTTTAGGTCAGTTTAGCGAGTTGGATAAAAATCAAGATCGAGAATGGCTGATCGATTGGGGCAGGCAATTCAATATACCGGTTTATCACACTTCCTTGATTGGTCATGCGCCGACTTCAAAGGCTTTGTGGATCGGCAAGGATTCTGTTACACTGTAAAACGGAGGCAATGATATGAAGCAGACTTTTACGAAAAGAAAACCTAGCTTTTCCTTTAAGAACATAATGGCTCCTATGGGGTGGGCCATCTTGTTGAGTTTTCTTTATAATTTATTTTATATTTACGGAACGATTTTTTTAGGCTCTTCTCTATTGTTGATCGTATATACGATTCTTTTGGGAATGGCCTCCGCGGTTGGTTTATACTGGATTTGTACCAAGGTTTGGAAAGTTAAATTTGAACGGACAAAAGAGGTTTTATTGCCGATATTGGTTGTGGAAGCCGCTTTATTGATCATAACATTAGGTGTTTTGTCGCCTTTACACAGTGTAGTCTATGCATTGGATCAATGGTATGTATCGATTCCTTATCAAGTATTATGTGCGCTGTTGATCGTGCTGGCACAGCCTTTGCAGCTATGTATGTACAGTGCTTTGACACAAAACGTCACCGGCGCAAAAGAAATCAAAGATTATATCAAGGATAAGTTTCTACATTCCTTTAAATCGATCTGGAATCAATACTGCATGATCTTACTGTTGGTTTTATTTGTTGATACGCTGACAAGAGGTATTTTCTCCATTGGGGCAGGCTTTGATGGCTATGCGATTCTTTCGAGCATCCTCGTTTTTGGAAATCCGATGTTCTCCTGGATGTTTGCCTTTGTGATGTGGGCTTCGGCCGGCTTGAATACGACAATGTTGATGAATCTTTTCGTTTTATTTTTGACCGGGCTTTTTTATCTTGTAGTGGAATGTAATTTTTTATCAAAGGTGGGAGTGACATGGATCAATCATGGAACTAAAAAAACTAAACCTCACAAAAAGAAGAAGTGATTTTCTTCAAAAGATGAATGCGAAAACGGTGGAAGATGTACTTCGTATCTATCCTCTTCGTTATGACTCCAGACAGGCAGTACCTTTTTCTTTGTGGAAAGTAAAGGATAATGTCTGTTTTGAAGGTTTGATTTGTTCAAAGGAAGGTGGGGTTCGCTTTGGCAAGAATCGCTCTATGACAAAGTTTAAAGTCATCAGCTGGAATGAAGAATTAACGATCACTTTATTTAATCGTCCATGGACAACGCAGTTTATCTATGGAAAAAAGATTACTTGTTTTGGGACGTATCAAGGACAGAATAATGTCACAGTAGCACAATATAATTTTAAACCAATCGAAAAGCAGTTAGGGATCATACCGGTGTATTCTTTAACCGAAGGAATGAAACAATCGGATATACAAGCCATTATCGATGCCGCTTTGCCTTATGCCGATACGATAGAGTCTGTTGTACCGGAACGACTGGTTAAAAAATATCGCCTTTTGGATCTTTCAACCGTTCTTCATCAGATTCATAAACCACAGAGCCAAAAGGCTTTACAGGCAGCTATACGCACTTTGAAATATGAAGAGTTTTTGCGCTTTCAATGTGTTATGCAGGCTTTACATAAAGAAGAAGTACAAATCAGTAAGAAACCAAAGCATTTTTCGATAAAGAAAGTGGAAGAATTTGTACAGAGCTTTCCCTATGTATGCACGCCAGATCAAAGAAAAGCTATCGATGATGTATTGGAAGATTTATCCAGTACCAAGATCATGTTTCGTATCATACAAGGCGATGTCGGCTGTGGAAAAACCATGGTGGCCAGCACGGCTTTCTATGCCGCTTATCTTTCAGGTTGTCAGTCATGTTTTTTGGCACCGACAGAGATTTTGGCACGACAGCACTATGAAAACCTAAAAAAACAAGGATTACCGGTGCATCTTTACGTGTCCGGTTTAAGTACCAGAGAAAAAAAGACGATTTTGGAATCGCTGGCTGATGGAAGTATCTTGTTGGTGGTAGGAACGCATGCCTTGTTTCAGGAAGCTGTCTCCTTTAAAAATCTAGGCTTTGTGATTGTGGATGAACAACAACGTTTTGGCGTACGACAGCGAAGATCTCTTTTGGAAAAGGGAAAAGCCGTCGATCTTTTGATGATGTCAGCAACCCCGATACCAAGAACGGCCGCTCATTTCCTGTTTGGCGATTTGGATGTATCTAATATCAAGACCATGCCGCCGGGAAGAAAACCGGTAAAGACCCAGTATGTACCCGGTTCCAGCATGAAACCCATCTTAAAAGAGTTGTTACAGGGAATCAAAGACGGATCGCAAGGGTATGTGGTGTGCCCATCTATTGAAGAAAATGAAGAAACTTCTTTGCGCAGTGTGCAATCCATTTATGAGGGCATGAAGAAGACATTAAAGGATGTAACGATTGCCTTGCTACATGGAAAGATGAGCGCGGCTCAAAAAGAGGAAACCATGCAGCAGTTTGCCGAACACAAAATTGATATCCTTGTCAGCACTACGGTTATTGAAGTTGGAATAGATGTTCCCAATGCGACATGGATGGTGATTTATGATGCGCATCGTTTTGGTTTAAGTACGCTGCATCAGCTGCGAGGAAGAGTGGCGCGAGGTCCAAGGCAGGGGCACTGCTATTTGTTGAGTCCGACAAAGGAAGAAACAGCCATAGAGCGATTAAAAATGTTGGAGAAATACACGGATGGTTTTTCCATTACCGAATACGATTTAAAAACGCGCGGTCCCGGCGATGTGCTTGGCTTTCGTCAAAGTGGTGTTCCCGGTTTCTTGTTTGCCAACTTAAACACAGATCAGGCAATGATGGAATGTTGTGTGCAGGATGCTAAAGAAATTCTGGAGCTGCAAAGCGATACGACGATGTTGGAATATGTGGAGCAGGCACTGGAAAACGCATCGTATTTCGATTAGAATATCCATATGGAACAAGAAAAAATCAAAGATAAAGTCATCTATTTTATATCGATCATCACGATGGGAACTATTCTCATCAGTATGGCTTATTTCTTTTTCTTACGCACGGTTGAAATTGACATCACCGAAAACATTGAAGTTTCCTATACAGGAGAAAACGGTATGGCTACAGTAGAGGTCAGTGCCAGAAAAGATGATTTGAATCAGAGAATGCAGGAATTTTTAGATACGGTGGATTTTGAAGCGAGTCCCAATCATGATTTATCCAATGGTGAAGTGGTTACAATTACGGCGACCTATGATGAGAATCTAGCACAGCGCTATCATTATCAGATTACCAATACGACGACAGAGTTGACAGTGGAGGGCTTACAAGACCGATATGTGAATGTATCACAAATAGATCCTTCATATTTAGAAGAGGTTTTAGAAGCCGGGCAGGATTATGTTCAAAATCACGCACAGGAAATTCTAGCGCTGAATGATTCTACCGATGAGGATGAAAATTGGAAATTAGAAAATTTACAGGTGACTTATGCGGCTTTTTTGAAATCCTACTCCTCGGAAGCAACCGATCGTATCATCCAGATTTGCCGATTAGATTTTACATGGAAGGACCAGACAAGAACGCTGTATTATCTGGTTTGTGTGCCGGAAATCAATGATGGAAATGAAGTGCAGACACAAGATATCTTTGGGGAACGTGCTTATATGAGTGAGCAGGAAATACAAAATCAAAGTTTTAGTGAATATGTACAGCGTGTTTTTGGTAAGCAGTACCAAATCGAACAGATCCTACAAACACAAGAAGCAGAAAACCCAGAGACTTCACAGGAAGAAACAGAAAATGAATAAAATGAAAGAGGCTTGATGCACAATGCAACAAGCCTCTTTAAAAATCTAATATCCTACTCTATCAGTATAACATATAAAAATAATATATTTAAGGTTTATAAAATTTTGCTTTTTTTCTTATAATGAAATCGTAAAAAGACAATCCAAATGAAAGCGGTGATAATCATGGGAACTCTTAATTCAAATCAGCAAAGGGAAGAATCTTTACCTTTTTATGGAGTTACAGATTTATGGGGTTACAGATCATAGAAAAATTATCAAAACAAGAAATCGGAGAAATGTAATGAAAGACATCAAGAAAATATTAATTTGTTTGGTTTGCAGTTCTGTACTCATTGGTGTCTTTAATATGAATGTACGAGCTGAGGAAAATGGATACGGATGTCTGGTTCGAACGCTTATTGATCATGGCACGGTTGAAAATTAAGAGTTTTTAAATGCAGTGATGAACAATGAGAATTTAGATTTTACCGATGAGAATATAATTATTGAATATTATGCAGATGGAACAGCGAGTATAACGCACATTGTTGATCAGAATCTGGTAGAAGTTTTTACACCACTGACAAAATCAGATGAGGAAGCCATTAAAAATATTTCAAATGCTAAGAATCAGGCAAGGTCTGCAGGATTGATACTTCTCTGGCAAGGAATTGTTGAGTTGGGTAAATTTGTTGGAACAGCAGGATCTATTGCAAGTTGGGCTTGTACAGTTATTAGCATAACTGGATTAGGAAATCCTTGTGAGTATGTGACCAAAGCATTGGTGAATTCCATTGGTTCTGCACCCAAAGCAAGGTTTGAAATTACACAGTATATGCAAAAAGACGCATCTTGTCCTTATCCACCAAACTCTTTACAATGCTCGCAACCTCCGTACGCCTATAAAAAGACAACTTATAGAAGAGTAGCATGAATTCAGAGTATGTGTTTCACGGTTTGATGCTGATGTTATTTGTGATCTGGTTTGCAGTGATAAAAAAAACGAAGAGTAGCAGTAAAAACGTCTATTTAATTTTTGAAACAATATGTTTAACCATTTATAGTTTATATTTATTGATAACTGGTTTTGGATGGTATTTATGTTTTTACTCTACTTTAAATTGCTTTGTCTGGAGAGAATTGCGATAACATCTTATAGGGATGTGAAATGGATGGTTAATACATTTAAGATAATCTTAACTTGTGATATCAATCCAATATCTTAGATAGTCACAACAAAAACAAGGAGTTATTCAGACTCCTTGTTTTTATCGTAGATGATTTTTAGACCTTTGAAGATGAGGTTTGGATCGTAGACATCGATCAAGGGGATATGGGAACAAACCACACGACCTAAACCACCTGTTGCGATGACTTTGAAATCTTTTCCGATTTCTTTGCGATATTGTTTGATGGTATATTCCACACCACCTAAATATTGATAAAAGATTCCGCCCTGCATCTCGGCTTTCGTGTTTTTGGCTAAGATCGTAGTAGGTCTTTTGATTTCAATTTCAGGAAGCTGGGCTGTTTGTGTCCATAAGGCATTGGCGCCGGTTTCAATACCGACACTGATTGAACCGGCTTTAAAACAACCATTTTCATCGACATAGTCATAAGTGGTCGCGGTTCCAAAGTCAATGACAAGTACAGGGCCTCCATACTCAAAGTAAGCTCCGGCGCAATCGGCAATTCGATCGGAACCCACACTTTTCGGGTTTTCCAGTTGTACGCTGATACCGCTTTTAATACCGGGACGTACGATCAAAGGTTCTATGCCTAAGAATTTGACGATTCCATTTTGAAATGAGTGCATGACTTTCGGAACAACGCTGGATACGATAACGTCTTCAATATCTTCTTTATAGACTTTGGAATTATCCAAAAATGTTTTCAACATAAATCCATATTCATCACTGGTACGACGAACTTTGGTCGTTAAGCGATAATTTCCAATCAAAGTATCTTGATCAAATATACCGATGGTGATGTTTGTATTTCCAATATCAATGGCAACTAACATAAAGATTTCCCTTCTTCAATTTCTTTCATGGTACGCAAGATCAAAAAGCCTAATTCTTCTTTTGTGCATTTTGGCAAATGCTTTAAGGTGTTTTTTGAAACGAGCGTCACGACATTAGTATCGGTTTGAAAACCGGCACCTTCTACTTTTAGATTGTTGGCGATCAATAGATCGCAGTTCTTGCGAATGCATTTCTCTTGTGCGTTTTTATCTAAATCTTTGGTTTCCATCGCAAATCCACAGACAATCTGATTTTCTTGTTTGTGCTGGCCAATCCATGCCAGTATATCTGGATTAGGAACCATACCGATTTGTGTTTCTTCCTTTGTCTTTTTGATTTTATCGGATGCGACTTTGGCAGGACGATAATCCGCTACAGCTGCAGCCATAACGATATAGTCTGCTTTCTTTGATTCTTCCTTCATCACTTCAAACATATCCAGAGCAGTTGTCACAGGAATGGTATGAACACCATCGAGTGGTGGTAAAGAAACCGGCCCGGATACTAAGGTGACATCCGCTCCTAATTCTTTGGCAGCCTTGGCAATCGCATAGCCTTGTTTGCCGCTGGAATGATTGGATATAAATCGTACCGGATCGATAGCTTCCTGTGTGGGTCCGGCCGTGATCAGCACCTTTTTGTTTGATAAGGTTTTTTCTTGTTGAAAAGAGCGCACGATCATGTCGCGTACAGTAGAGATATCGGCTAATTTTCCTTTTCCGGTATCATCACATGCCAGATGACCAACAACCGGCTCAATGATTTGGTAGCCTAATTCTCTGGCAAGCTTTAAATTGTTTTGTGTGACTGGATTTTCATACATATGAACATTCATGGCCGGAGCTATCCATTTTGGACAGGTGCAGGCCAAAAATGTCGTTGTGACCAGATCATCACTAATGCCATGCACGACTTTAGCAAGCACGTTGGCCGTGCAGGGAATCAAAAGCACCAGATCGGCCCATTTCGCAAGACTGATATGGGCGATAGGGTCCGGATTGGATGGGTCAAAGAGGTCAACTTCGCATGGATGAGAGGATAAGGTCGTAAACGTCAAAGGAGAAACAAATTCTGCCGCGTGACTTGTCATCATGACGCGAACCTCCATATCTTGTTTTTTTAGCTGGCTGACCAGATCGCAGGCTTTATAAGCGGCTATACCTCCGGTTACACCGATCAATATATGTTTTTTCATAAAGAATTCCTTTCGATTTTCAATATTCAGATTATATCACGTTTTAAAGACATGAAAATCTCCTTTTTGTGTTCTTTTTTCACAAAAAGGGAAACAATATGTTGTTTTCATAAAAATGTAAATTATGATAATAAGAAACAAAAAGGATTTGTTTTTTCATACATTCGATGTAAAGTATGTTAGAATGAATATATGAAATTTGTAGTTGCATGTGATTCCTTTAAAGGCTGCATGTCTTCGGTACAAGTTTGCAGATGTATTCGTTCCGGAATTCAAAGCGCAAATGAAAGTCATACTGTATATGAGTTTCCTATGTGCGATGGAGGGGAAGGAACCGCTGAGATTTTCCGAAATATTTACCATGGCGATACAAGCACAGCGCAAGTTTTAGATGCATATGGGAAGGCGATTGAAGTCACTTATGGTATCGTACCTGAGCAGAATATGGCGATTATGGAGGTTGCCAGCTGTATTGGATTAAATATGGTGGAAAGAGAAAAGCGAAATCCAATGATTGCCAATAGCCGAGGCGTAGGACTTTTATTAAAAGATGCGGTAGCCAAAGGATATAAGAAGATCTTATTGGGAATAGGTGGTACCAGTACAACCGATGGCGGCATGGGAATGCTGCAGGAGTTGGGACTGCATTTTTTTGATGCCTCACACCGACGGTTAAGAGCCGGTATTTATAGCTTGGGGCAGGTTGATTATATCGATAAGCGACACTTTGTGGATTGGAACGATGTCGAAATCCTAATTGCGGTCGATGTCAACAATCATCTGTTGGGCAAACAAGGCTCTGCTTATACTTTTGGAAAACAGAAAGGTTTATATCCGACACAGTTAGAAGCGGTCGATCAAGCCATGCGACATTACCGCGATAAGATCTCTGAGTTTTTTCATGTAGATATCAATCAGTATGAAGGCTCCGGATCTTCCGGTGGTATCGGAGCGGTTTTGACAGGTCTTCTGCATGCCAAAATGGTTCCCGGCATTCAATTATGTATGCAGGAATATCATTTGGAAGATGTGATCGCCCAAAGTGATATCGTGATTACCGGTGAGGGGCAAAGTGATCATCAAACGCTTTATGGCAAAGTGCCATATGGTGTAGGTCAGCTGGCAAAAAGGCATGGAAAGCCGGTATTTTGTCTAAGCGGCGCACTTGGTATCGGATATATGGATTTGTATGATGCCGGCTTTGCCGGTGTATTCTCTAGTGCAGATCGAGCCATGGATTTTATGACGGCATTAAAGACAGGGCCGCAAAAACTGGAAAATTTAGCATATTCGATCACAAAAACGATCGATGCGATCGCAAAAATGAAATAAAAGGATAGGTGAAGAAATTTGAAGAAATTCCTTTCGTGTTTAAGTTTGTGTTGTCTGGTACTGTTGAGTGGATGTAGTTCGCAGGAAGCTTTTCAGGAAGTGGAAATCGATGCCAAAGAACTGCAGGAAAAGCTGGATAACAAAGAAGATTTTGTGGTAATCGTAGAGCGCGAAGGCTGCAGCTATTGTGAGGCATTGGATGCTTATATTGAAGAAACTAAACAGGAACATGCAGGCCTGGTGCTCTATAAGCTGGACAGTACTGATTTTGATCTAAAACGGGAAAAGGAAGAAGATATGACTTTGGTTACGACCAACAAAGATGGACAGATTCTTTTGAAAATGGCACCTTACTTTTTATATACACCAAGTCTTTATATCGTAGAGGATGGTAAGGCAATACAGGCTGGAATCGGCTATAATGATCTGACACATGAAGTTTCGTTGTGGGATGTGGATTCGACCATTGATTTTAATCAAGCAGAGCCGCAAGATTTTTGGTCATTTTTCGAAA
>ENA-OQEY01000510-OQEY01000510.1-human-gut-metagenome-genome-assembly--contig:-NODE-510-length-24625-cov-6.993890_pt1 | contig 24625 bp, 20 predicted proteins | sample MGYA00242801_ERZ504647 | MGnify/ENA primary metagenome ERZ504647 (study PRJEB26092, sample SAMD00036204) | human gut metagenome | host: Homo sapiens | study: EMG produced TPA metagenomics assembly of... | reverse complement strand
CTGAGGTGGCTCCGTTAGTCCGGACAGGTGGCTCTCGCCACACCGGACTGGCGGCTCTGCCGCACCGTAATATTCATCGATATCCTCTGGCTGGATCCGATCCCCAAAATAGATGCATAACTGATCCAGTGTCAGACCCCAGTCCCAAGCCTTTCCGGTCCATTTTTTTTGTAGCATCCATCATTGCCAGATAGAGCATCTTGAAAAGTGCATCATCGGTCGGAAAAATAGTCTTGGATTTCGTAACCTTGCGTAGCTGGCGGTTAAAATTTTCGATGGAATTTGTAGTGTATATTAATTTACGTATCTCAGATGGATATTTAAAATAAGTGGATAATTGTGTCCAGTTATTTCTCCAAAATCCAATGGAAGCAGGGTATTTTTTGCCCCATTTTTCTTCCAGATCTTCCAAAGCTGTGAGCGCAAGATCTTCTGTATCAGCTTTGTAAACCAGCTTTAAATCCGCTATAAATGGTTTTAAATCTTTGTAAGAGATAAATTTTGTAGAATAACGAATCTGATGCACAATACACCTCTGGATCTCCACCTGTGGGAATACTGCATGGATGGCATCACCGAATCCGGTCAATCCATCTACGGATACGATCATGATATCTTCCACACCTCTGTTTTTTATCTCGTTGAGAACGGACAACCAGTATTTCGCACTTTCATTTCCTCCTACCCACATGCCGAGAACCTCACGTTTTCCATTCAGTTTAACACCTATAGCAACGTAAACAGCTTTTTTTACCGTTCGATTGTCTTCTCGAACATGGAAATGTACCGCATCCATAAAAACAATGGCATATTTTCTTTCCAGCGGCCGATTTTGCCATTCTTTTGCGATAGGAAGGATTCGATCTGTCATATGTGATATCATTTCTGCTGATGCATCCACACCATAAACATCTTTGAGATGAGCGGAGATATCCCTTGTCGTCATTCCTTTTGCATACATAGAGAGTACCTGATCTTCAATGTTTGAGATATCTGTCTGATTCTTTTTCACAATCTGCGGTTCAAAATCTCCCTTTCGATCTCGTGGTATATCCAGATCGATCGTTCCCATTGAAGAGGTGACTGTTTTAGGACTATAACCATTACGGCTATCGTCTGTCTCTTTGTTCTTGTAGTCATACTTGGAATATCCAAGGTGATCATCCATTTCAGCTTCTAACATACCTTGCAGCGTTTCGCCTAGCAGGTCTTTCAGCATGTCCTGGACGTCCTGGGCATCCTTTGGTTGATAGTGTTCCAACAAGCTACTGATGAACGCTTTGCGTTCCGGATCCATTTTTCTTCTTCGTGCCATAAAAAAATCCTCCTGAATTGATATTTATTTTAACATCAATCCAAGAGGATATATAGCTCTTTTAGAATTTACACAGAATTAATTACAGTCTCAAACGCAAAATAGCGAGTATCTCATTACAGCATACAGCATCTGTCAGACCGCTTTGTCTGCATTCGGTTACCAGTTCCATCCATTCTTCCAGGGAACGCCCTAGGGCACGTTTCTTACTCATAATAAAACCTCCAAATGTAGTAAATTTCTATCTCCTATCAAGCGGAGTGTAGTAAAAATCTATTTACTATCATTACTGTAAATTACGCTTAAACGGAATGCCAGTTCCGCTGCTGCGGAACGGCTATTCCATTTTTAACGGTACGAAGTACCGCTAAATAATATCATTCTGTTTCACGCATATTTATACCAAAAGCTGTTGATGATTCCTGACTTGTTCTGGACATAAGATTCTCCTCCTCCTTAATATCAAGTTTTTCTCAGTATATCAAGAAGAGATCCATTCGTCACTACGCCATGTTTTGAGGCACTTACCAATGATAGGCAACTTTACGAAAAAAAGGTTTCATGGTATCATTATTTTATATATAATTGATGCTATGGAACCTTTTGAACATAACAGACATATAAAGTGGTGATTTTAGTGAATACAATTTATAGGATTCGTGAAAGTTTACAATGGGATCAGGAAAAAATGGCTGATGAGATGAACGTTACAGCTGTTACACTGAAGCGTTGGGAAAATGAGGATGGGATTCCGGGTAAAGCTGCCCAGGAGAAGCTTATCTCTATATGCCAGAAGGAAAAAATAGATTTGGCTGAAGTAGTAGAGGAGTCAATCAGAGAACAGGCACAGGAAATTGCGAAAAGTAATCCGTATAGAGAAATTTTGTTTCATGGTTCTGAGTCGGGATTGAAAGGAAATATTTCCTTGGCTAATCGGATATGTAGAGACTATCGCCGTGAAGGTAAGTATTTTGATGAAATCATTGACAGTGCAAGACAGAAGTAGGTGAAAATAATGGATTCGATAGAACTGAAGCTTTGTGATATTCAGGGCAGGTTGTTTGAGTTAGCGTGGAAAGAGCATTATAACAGTGAGAGATTTATCGTCAGGCTCCGGCAAAAACCATGAATGTAAATTACCTGATGTTTCACACGATGGATCCGGAGATGGCAGTGGAGGATCTTAAGGAAATCTACAGGCAAAAAAGGGGTGTGTAAAATATGGGTGCATCGCAGATCGAGCAATATAAAAAATCAAAAAGCTGACAGAAGTACGAACCTGTGTCATTGTAAAAGCAGGTTTATTCTGTCAGCTTTTTTATGTAAGTATAATTCGTTCGGCGGATGATGCGCTGTGAAATTATACCAGTTTATTTAATTTTTCAATAATTTCTGTAAGTTCTTCTCTGGAATACCCGCCGAAGCTTACCAGCGCACGTAATGGCATGGAGTCGGTCATGGCTTCTGTCATTTCTTCAGTGATAGCTTCGGAAGCGGCTTCAGAAGAGGACTCTTCACCAACGTTCATGGCTGAGATATATTTTGCTGTCAATTCTTTTGCTGTTTCGCTTGTTTTTGGGTTGCGGAACAGTTCGCCCAGGGTGGTGTTCATATGAACATGCATCGGAAGCTCCTGGCTGCTGTTCAGATGGATCCTGCCTTCAAGATGGATATCTCTGGAAGAGGTACCGACAAGGAGCTTATATTCGCCGCTGGCTGCGAACCAGTCATGAAGTTCTGTATTGTACCATGCGAAGCTTCTCTTATCCAGCTCCATGGTTACTGCTTTGGTCTCGCCTGGGTTCAGGAAAACCTTTTCAAAGCCTTTGAGCTCTTTTTCCGGACGGATCGCGGAACTGGTACAGTCTTTGACATAGAGCTGTACGACTTCTTTTCCTGCCATATTTCCTGTGTTTGTTACATCAACCGAAACGGTGATGGTGTCTTTGTCTGTAGGATTTTCATTGGAGATCTTCAGGTCGCTGCAGGCAAAGGTAGTGTAGGAGAGTCCATAGCCAAACGGATATGCTACATCCATTTCTTTTGTATCGTAGTAGCGATAGCCTACGAATACGCCTTCACGGTATTCAACCTTTTCACCACCGCCGAAGTTCAGGTAGGATGGATTGTCGGAGAGCTTGAGCGGCATTGTCTCGGCAAGCTTGCCGCTGGGATTTACTTTTCCGTAAAGGATGTTTGCGACAGCGGTACCCCCTGCCTGACCACCGAGGTATGCTTCCAGAAGTCCTTTTATATCATTGAGCCATGGCAGCTCCACGGGGGAACCGTTGTGGAGGACGATCACGGTATTCGGCTGTACTTTAAGGATCTCAGCAATGAGACGGTTCTGGCATTCAGGAAGCCTCATGTGGGAACGATCGTATCCTTCAGATTCAAAGCTGTCCGGAAGTCCGGCGAAGATCACAACCTTGTCAGCGGCGGCAGCAGCTTTGATCGCTTCAGCTGCAAGTGCGTCATCGTAGAGATCTTTGTCTGCAGGAAAACCTTCTGCATAAGTAACCTGTGCATCGGAAGGAACGGAATCCAGTGCGTTTGTGATCTTGAAGCAGTTGATATGAGAGCTTCCGCCGCCCTGGAAACGAGGCTTCTTTGCAAAACCACCGATGAAAGCAATTTTCTCGGATGCTTTCAGAGGGAGGATCTGCTCATCGTTTTTCAGAAGAACCATAGATTCTTCGGCAATGTGGCGTGCTTCTTCATGGTCTTTTTCCATGGTGAATTCCTGCGGTGCCCGGTTGTCTGCATATTCAAAAATTATGCGTAAAATGCGTTCAACAGCCTGGTCAAGAATGTCTTCCTTGAGGGAACCGTCTTTTACGGCCTGTACGATGAGGGCATCGTTGACCCCATTGGAGGAAGGCATTTCCAGCTCAAGACCTGCCTCAAGACCTTTGACGCGGTCATTGACTGCACCCCAGTCGGACATTACATAGCCCTTGAAGCCCCAGTCGCCGCGGAGAACATCTGTGAGAAGCCATTTATTCTCAGATGCGAAAGTGCCGTTGATCTGGTTGTAGGAGCACATGAAGGTGTATGGCTGAGCTTTTTTTACTGCGGTTTCGAATGCAGGGAAATAGATCTCACGTAAAGTGCGCTCATCTGCCTCGGAAGAATTACTCATGCGGTGATATTCCTGGTTGTTTGCTGCAAAGTGCTTGATAGAGGTTCCTACATGCTGGGACTGTACTCCGTTTATAAAAGCGGCTGCGATCTCACCTGCGAGATATGGATCCTCGGAATAATATTCGAAGTTTCTTCCGCAGAGAGGAGAACGTTTGATGTTTACGGCCGGTCCGAGAACTATGGATACATCGTTGGCCTGAGCTTCTTTTCCGATGGTTTTGCCCATTTCTTCCACCAGCTTGCGGTCAAAGGAGCAGGTGCTTAAAGCGGCCGGCGGGAAGCAGACGGCTTTGATGCTGTCATTCATTCCAAGATGATCGCCCTTGTCATCCTGCTTACGAAGTCCGTGAGGGCCGTCGCTGACCATTACTTCCGGGATCCCCAAGCGTTCCACATGTTTCAGATGCCAGAAATCAAGACCTGAGCACATGCCGGCTTTTTCTTCCAGTGTCATCTGGCTTACGATTTTTTTCAGATCACGTTTCATTAAAAATACCTCCGAAATGTTTTTCTTACTATGAACTATAGCATGTTTTGCTGGTAAAATATAACAAAAATTTGTTAAAAATAAAAAAATATTGCAGTTTAGCCGAATTAAGTAAGTCTCTTACTTCAATTGCGAATATCCGCATGACCCTCACATTTTCAGGAATATAAAAACGATATGCAGGTCGATTGACAGAGCGGTGAGAGATATCTTTTTCTGGCTTTTGTGGGAAGAGTGTAGTAATATAGGTAGGAATAATGACAGAGCTGCCGGACAGAAGAATGGTCGGCTGTCTGGCTTATGTGAAAGGACTTATAATGAAAGACATCATATCAAGTATTATTACAAGTGTACTGACAGCTTTGTACCAGCCATTTTGGTTTTCTGTGATTCTGTCTGTGATGGTACTGTTTTTTTATCTCTTTGCCTACCATAATGAGACAGGTGGAAGGGGAATCAGGGGCGCTTTTTCCGTGTGGTGGCAGTATTTCAGAGGAAATGCTTTTTTTCGGAAGCTGTTTTTTCTGACCTTTTATACAACCATGATCTTGTTTCGCACGCTGCTGAACCGGGATATGTGGATGAATCCCCTTTCGGATGTGATGGCGAACTGGTGGATCTGGAAATATGGAGAGGATGGTACCAGATATCTCACAACTGAGTGTATTGAGAATCTGATGCTGTTCATTCCGTTCACGATCCTGCTGTTCTGGACCGCAGGAAAGAAAATATTGAAAAAAACAACATTCTTGAATATTGTGTGGACCGGACTTAAGATTACCTTTGTATTCTCACTGTCCATTGAACTTCTGCAGCTTTTCCTGAGGCTTGGGACGTTCCAGGTTTCTGATCTGACATATAATACTCTTGGAGGAGGTATTGGCGGGGCTGTGTACTGGATTGGTCATCAGCTTTCAGTCAGGCGGGGAGCCGAATAATGTCTGCCGCAGATAGCAGGAAGACAGAGAAACGGATCAGCCCGGATTGCTGTTCGTGAGTGATGCACTGAAATTTTTGCGCGGTGCATCGTTAAAATTTCGTTGACAAATCTTCCATAACGTGTTAACCTAATACCAGTTTCAAAAAGAAAATGCGTAGATGAGGAATAGTACACAAGAGAACGGAGCACAGAGAGCTGCTGGCCGGTGAGAAGCAGCGGAAGGGATTTGTGGAACTCGCCTCGGAGCATCTGCCTGAAATCTTTATATATTATATAAGAGAGTAGACGCAGACGGTGTCCGCCGTTATCCGGAGAGGATATAAGGATGTATATACATTCCGTATCTGTCAAGTGTGTGAATTTTTATTCATGAAATAAGAGTGGTACCGCGTAGGACAGCAGTTGTCTTTCGTCTCTTGCAGAATCTGCAGAGTCGGAAGATTTTTTTTATGTCTTTATATCAAAAACAGAAACCAAAGAGAAATTTTAATGGAAACAGAAAGTGGAGGAAAACAAAATGATGACACCATCCAAGTACAAACGTCAGTATTACATGCCGCCGGTGAAATGTATGAAATGGGCGGAGAAAGAATATGTAGATAAGGCCCCGATCTGGTGCTCTGTAGACCTTCGTGACGGAAATCAGGCACTTGTGATCCCGATGAGCCTGGAGCAGAAAGTGGAATTTTTCAAGCTTCTTGTAAAGATTGGTTTTAAAGAGATCGAGGTTGGATTTCCGGCTGCTTCTGAGACAGAGTATGAGTTTCTCCGTACGCTGATTGAGCAGGATCTGATCCCGAAGGATGTAACGATCCAGGTGCTGACTCAGGCAAGAGAGCATATTATCCGTAAGACTTTTGAAGCTGTTAAAGGCGCCCCAAAAGCGATCGTTCATGTATACAATTCCACATCCGTATCTCAGCGAGAGCAGGTATTCAAAAAATCAAAAGAGGAGATCCTGAAGATCGCAGTAGATGGCGCTGCACTTCTGAAAAAACTGGCTGATGAGACAGAAGGCAATTTTCAGTTTGAGTACAGCCCGGAGAGCTTTACGGGAACAGAGCCGGAGTATGCACTGGAGGTGTGCAATGCGGTTCTGGATGTATGGCAGCCCACTGCAGATAACAAAGCGATCATCAACCTGCCTGTTACGGTTGAGCATTCTATGCCGCATGTGTATGCAAGTCAGGTGGAATACATGTGTGATAATCTGAAATACCGTGAAAACGTGATCGTTTCTCTTCATCCGCACAATGATCGTGGATGTGGCGTTGCAGACTCCGAGATGGGTCTTCTTGCAGGTGCTGACCGAATTGAGGGAACTTTGTTCGGAAATGGTGAGCGTACCGGTAATGTGGATATTGTAACGCTTGGTATGAATATGTATTCCCAGGGTGTGGACCCGAAGATTGATTTTTCTGATATGCCGCATATTTGTGAGGTTTATGAGAAATGTACCGGAATGCAGATCTATGAAAGAAGTCCGTACAGTGGAGCTCTTGTATTTGCTGCATTTTCCGGATCGCATCAGGATGCCATCGCAAAGGGTATGCACTGGAGAGAGAACGGAGATCTGGAGCACTGGACTGTTCCGTATCTGCCGATCGATCCGACAGATGTGGGAAGAAACTACGACGCAGATGTTATCCGTATCAACAGCCAGTCCGGAAAGGGCGGCGTAGGCTATATACTGGAGACAAAGTTTGGCCTGAACCTTCCTCCGAAAATGCGCGAGGCTATGGGCTATGCAGCCAAAGCAGTGTCCGATCACAAGCACAAAGAGCTTCATCCAGACGAGATCTTCAGCCTGTTCAAATCTACCTTCGAAAATGTGGTTGAACCATACAGCATCAATGAGGCTCATTTCCAGCAGAAGGAAGACGGCATCGTAACACGGGTTACTTCTACATTCCGTGGAAAAACCATCGTTACAGAGGCTTCCGGAAATGGTCGTCTGGATGCGGTAAGCAATGCACTGAAGAAAGCTTACGAACTGAAATACACACTGGAGACTTATCAGGAGCATGCTCTGGAGCAGAGTTCTTCCTCCAAGGCTATCGCTTATGTGGGAATCCGTAAACCGGATGGAACGCTTGCCTGGGGAGCGGGTGTTGATCAGGATATCATTCGTGCCTCTATTGATGCACTGGTAACTGCGATCAACAATCGATAAGCATCCGGTTCCGGATAGGTTTACAAAAAATGAGAAGCTGCCATAAAACGCAGCTTCTTTTTTTGCCGTGCAGATGCTATAATAGTGCGGAATGTGAAAATAACAGTGAGTAAGAGGGATATTATGAAAAATAAGAAAAAAAACAGGAGCTCATACAGCCTGTCTGCAGAGCTGAAAAACGCTCTGAAATATCTGCTGATATGGGGAATGATCCTGATCTTTTCCGCATATCTGCTTAGTGATTCGGAGATCCTCGGAAATGTAAAGCAGCAGGCAAGACCGGATACCTGGTCTATGATCGGTGCGGGAGGAAGCTTTGAAGAGGAGTTTACCTGCAAAACGAACCGTCTGTCCGGTGTGGAGCTTTTTCTTTCTACAGAGAGTGCATCGGTTGCTGGAACGTTTCAGATAACGCTGTATCAGAATGAAAGGGAGATCCAGAGCTGGCAGGCCAGCAGACTGACCATATCGTCGGGGGATGCCACGTATTTCCGGCTTGACCAGAAGCTTACGGAATGTAAGGGGCAGAAATTCTGGATCGTTTTAGATGGCGCAAAAGGGGATACCGGAGTAGCTGCAGGGTTGGTGAGCCAGAAGGATGATACACAGACACTTGCCTATCGGATCATTTCCAGGCCATTTCCAAAATCACTGGTGTTTCTGGTGATTGGAGCGGCGGCAGCTGTGATGCTGGTGATCTTTGCATTTCTGAAACGCAGACAGCTCCGGGCAGAAGTGGTGTTTGCCGTTGTTTATATTTTTATGAGTATCTGTACGCTGGCGGCGGTTCCGGCCTTTAATTCGCCGGATGAGTACAGCCATTATCTGAGAAGCTATGAGGTTTCCAGAGGATATCTGACGTCGGAAGGCAACGGAGGAAACGACTTATTCTCATATGGAAGGACGTTTAACAGTGGTCTGGTTCCGGAATTTTCCGCCAAGGATCATGTATCATTATGGGATATCGGAGAGAATGCAGATCAGCGTATCGACCGGGAAAAAACACAGTTTTACGGATTTGGAAATACAGCCTTGTATGCACCTACTTCGTATCTTCCCCAGGCAGTAGGGATCCGCATTGCAGATCTGTTTACGGACCGGCCGATGGTTCTTGCCTATGCGGGAAGGATCGCCAATATGCTTATGTTTGGACTGTTCTTTTTCTTTGCCATTCGTCTGACGCCTGTTGGGAAAAATTTCCTCGTACTTCTGGGGCTGGTACCTGTGAATATCCAGTCAGCAAATTCCATGTCAGCAGATGCCCTGGCCCTGGCTCTGACGGTTGCTCTGGCTGCCTTTGTACTGGCTATGCGATATAAACAAAAAGAAGTGATGAGTAGAAGACAACTGATATGGATGTACGTGCTGACCGGATTCCTGTGTCTTTGCAAAGTGGTTTACATGCCGTTTTGCCTGCTCCTGTTCCTGATTCCGAAAGAACGGTTTAAAAGCAGGAAAAATTACTGGTTTCATGTGGTCTGTGCAGGAGCTGTGATCCTGATCTTAAGTTTCGGCTGGCTGGCCATTGCGTCCCGATATCTCTGTGAGTCACAGCCAGGTGTGGATACAGCTGCACAGCTTGTGGGGATCCTGAAGGATCCGGCTGCCTTTGTCCTGACTTTTGTGCGGAGCCTGGATAATTTTGGTGTGACCTATCTTACAGAAATGATAGGAAGTAATCTTGGATGGCTGAACATTCCTGTCTGTGCCCTGCTGGCAATGGGATATCTTCTGGTCCTGGTCCTTCAGGTTTCCGGGAATGATGATATGTCGGGAATCCGTCTGGATCTTCCGGTAAAGAGCATTCTGGGAGGAGTCAGTCTCCTGGTATTTGCGCTGATCTTTGTAACGTTATACGGACAGTGGACAGCCTATGGCTACGATAAGATCCTGGGCGTTCAGGGACGGTATTTTCTGCCGCTTCTTTTTTCGCTGATCCTTGCGCTGAAGCCCAAACGGTTTGCCGAAGGAGCCGGGGAAACACCATGGGGGCTGTTTCTGGGAGCCTGGAGTATTGATCTGTGCGTTTATGCGACACTTTTCGTGCAGGCATTGTGCCGTTTTGCATAAGGTGTCGGATCTGGTCGAGCAAAAATCCTTGACTGGATGAAAACAAAATATTATAATCAAATCCGTAAATAACAGAAGAAAAAACTGTTCTGAAAAAGGATAAACAGGCAGATAGAAGTACGATTTCCGGAAAGTGGGTGTACAACATTGGACGGAGATGGAGACGCTATCTGCCTTTTTTTCTGAAATGAAATATGGCATGAGTGTGGATAACTCTGCGATTTTATGTGGATTTTATGTGGAATACATGTGGATAAGGTGTGGATAAAACACAAATACCGCCGTTGAAGCGTTAAATACGGGAAAAAGCTTGACATATTCAATATTATTAAATATAATTTTCCCATACATTACAAAAATGTTACAAACATGTAAAGGAAATCGTAATGATCCGTATTTATCCGGGAAGCGATGATAATGGGGGCTGTGATGTCGCATCGGAGGATTATGGGCTGTTACAGAAAATGAAACGCAAGGAATGAGATTATGAAAGTTGAGAAAGATTTACGTGAGACTGACGGAGTCCAGGATGAACGTAGAAATGGAAAAACCGGAGGAAATTCCGCGCGCAGTTTTGCAGTGCTGACATTATGTGCAGTTTTGGCGATGGTTATTTCTCTGGGGACAAGGACATTTGCAGAAAGTGAGGGAGGCAGGGTTTATGCAGCTTCAGATGGAGGAGAGAGCTCTCCCTATGAAGAGGTTGCTGTTCCTACCGGGATCGCAGGTGTGGTTTCAGGAGTTACGGATACACCATTATCCGGAAGTACGGTTACAAGGATCGGAAGTTCCTGTGAGCAGGTGATCGTAGGCCAGAGAGTACAGAAAGTAACCAATACTGCTGCAGATCTTAATGTAAGCTCCTCTATGGAAAACAAAGTAAATGAACTTGATGCAAGGTCGATCACACTGGCAGAAAATCCCACACTGATGTCAGATGAAGACTATGATACACTTCTGAGGATCGTGGAGGCAGAAGCAGGAAGTGAAGATATCAAGGGCCGTGTTCTGGTGGCTAACGTCATCATGAACCGTGTAAAAAGCGAAGATTTTCCGAATACGGTGACAGAGGTTGTCTGGGATAACAGTGACGGCGTTCCGCAGTTTTCACCGACCTATGATGGCAGGATCAATGAAGTTGCAGTTTCCGATGAAACAAGGGAAGCGGTCAAGCAGGCGCTGAAGGGTACGGATTATTCTGAAGGTGCACTGTTCTTTATCCAGAAATCTGCAGCAGAGGAACATAATGTGAAATGGTTTGAAAAGGACCTGAAGAGGCTCTTTAAATACGGGGTCCATGAATTTTATACATATAAATAGGAAGAACTGATGCAGTACAGAAGGAACCAACCGCCGGCAGAAACAGACCGGCGGTTTCTTTTTATCCGAAAGCTGTGAATATCTGTCTGATCTCAGGGTGGGATTGGGCAAGACAGATTCTTTTTTAAAAGTGGTGGCATTTTCCATAATTCCATGCTATAATGTGATAACGTTGAAAAGAAAACGAATATCTTACAATAGAAAGGCGGAACACCAATGCAGGTATTGTACAAGAGCACCAGAGGAAAAGAGCAGGCAGTTACAGCGTCTATGGCCATACTTAAGGGCCTTTCTGAGGACGGCGGACTGTTCGTGCCTGAAAGCATTCCACAGCTGGATGTACCAATGGACAAGCTGGCACAGATGACCTACCAGGAGACAGCATATGAGGTAATGAGCCGTTTCCTTACAGATTTTACCGAGGATGAGCTTAAGAACTGTATCAACAAAGCATACGACAGCAAATTTGATACAGAAAAGATCGCGCCTCTTCATGAAGCGGATGGGGCATATTTCCTGGAACTGTTCCATGGCGCGACCATTGCATTTAAGGATATGGCACTTTCCATTCTTCCGCATCTGATGACAACTGCAGCGAAGAAGAATAATGTTAAGAATGAGATCGTGATCCTTACCGCAACATCAGGAGATACCGGTAAAGCTGCCATGGCAGGCTTTGCAGATGTGCCGGGAACGAAGATCATTGTATTTTATCCGAAGCATGGTGTCAGCCCGATCCAGGAGAAACAGATGGTAACTCAGAAGGGTGCCAACACTTATGTGGTAGGTATTACCGGTAACTTTGATGATGCCCAGACTGCAGTTAAGAAGATGTTCAATGATCATGAGCTGGCAGCAGAGCTGGATCAGGCAGGCTTCCAGTTTTCTTCTGCAAACTCTATCAACATCGGTCGTCTTGTTCCTCAGATTGTATATTATGTATATGCCTACGCATCACTGGTACGCGACGGCAGGATCAAAGACGGACAGGAGATCAATGTGGTAGTTCCTACCGGAAACTTCGGAAATATCCTTGCAGCATACTATGCGAAACAGATGGGACTTCCGATCCACAAGCTGATCTGTGCATCGAATGAGAACCGTGTTCTTTATGATTTCTTCCGCACAGGAACCTATGACAGAAAGAGAGATTTCATCCTTACGACATCTCCTTCCATGGATATCCTGATCTCCAGCAATCTGGAAAGACTGATCTATCGTCTTACCGGAGAAAATGCTGAAAAATGTGCAGAGCTTATGAAATCCTTAAGTGAGGGCGGCGAATATACCATTACTGACGATATGAAAGCACAGCTTGTTGATTTTTATGGTAATTTCTGCAGTGAAGATGAGACTGCACAGGCCATCAGTGATATCTACAAAAACAGCAATTATGTGATCGATACGCATACTGCAGTTGCAGCCGGCGTATATAAGAAGTATGTAAGTGAGACAGCGGATCATCTTCCGACAGTGATCGCCTCTACTGCAAGTCCGTATAAATTCACAAGAAGTGTTATGGAAGCACTTGGTGAGGAGCATAAAGATCTGGATGATTTTGGCCTTGTAGATGCATTAAGTGCGCTTTCCGGAGTACCTGTTCCACGTGCAGTTGAAGAAATCCGTACTGCTCCGGTTCTTCATGACAGGGTGGTAGATGCAGTGGATATGCCGGCAGCAGTAAAGGATATCCTTAAGATCAAATAATAATTGATAATAAAATCAGTAAGAAAATGTATTTTCTGTTGAAAAAGCACAAATACTGGTTTATAATAAAAACAACGAAAACCGAATCCTGGAATGTTCGATCCCCCTTTTCTTTTTGAACCTACATTGACATTTTGGGAATCCAAAATCGCAGGTTGGATGTCAGACCTCACGTCGTGGTAGGCAGAAGACACTGTTGAGGATACCCACCTAGCATCTGCTAGGCGTCAAAAATAAGGGAACGGCATCCCGGGATTAATCGGTTAAAGACATAGAGCCGGTTAGTGGCTCTTTTTTCATATATGGGAGGAATTACAGCATGAGTGTTTCTGAAAGGAAATTTGGGACACTTCCTACAGGGGAAGAAGTAAAAATCTATCATCTTGAGAATAAAAAAGGTGCCTATGCTGAAGTGCTTCAGTATGGTGCGATCCTGGTGAAGATATGTGTTCCGGATAAGAAGGGAGATCTGAAGGATGTGGTCCTTGGATATGACGATATCCGGGGATATGAGATTAATGGATGCTTTTTCGGTGCGATCATTGGAAGAAGTGGAAACCGTATCGAGAATTCCAGATTTTTTATTGATGATAAAGAAGTGGTTCTTGCAGAGAATGAGAATCATAACAATCTTCACAGCGGTCCGGATGGTTTTGAGAAAAAGCTGTGGGAAGTAAAAGAAATTTCCCAGGAGAAGAACAGCGTGGATTTCTTCCGCATCAGTCCGGATGGAGAGAACGGATTTCCGGGAGAATTTTCCATTGTTGTGAAATATGAATTCACAGAGGAAAACGAACTGAAGATTTTTTACAGAGGACGCTCTGATGCAGCTACCGTTGCCAATATGACCAACCATTCTTATTTTAATCTGAACGGAGAAGGCAGCGGAGATGTGCTTGACCAGGAAGTATGTATTCATGCGAAGTATTTTACTCCGGTAAAAGACAGCCAGTCCATTCCTACCGGTGAATATGCACCGGTGGCGGGAACGCCGATGGATTTCAATGTTTCCAAACCGATCGGCAGAGACATTGAGGCGGACTTTGAACAGCTGAAGTTTACAGGCGGTTATGACCATAACTATGTAACCGATAATTATGCAAAGGGCAATGTCCGTTCGATCGCTACTGCATACTGCAGGGAATCCGGTATCGGTATGGAGGTTTCCTCCGATTGCCCGTGTGTGCAGTTCTATGCAGGCAATTTTGTTAAGGATGAGAAGGGAAAGAACGGTCATATTTATCATGAACGTTATGGATTCTGCCTGGAGACACAGGTGGAGCCAAATGCAGTCAATGTAGAGGATTTCCATTCTCCGATCCTGCTTCCCGGTGAAGAGTACAGCTCCGAAACGGTTTACCGTTTTTTTGTGAAATAACAGATAAACAGAAATAAAAGAGGTGCGAGAAGGCAATGCAGATACGTGTGGCAGAAGAGAGAGATGCAGCAACACTTTTAGAGATTTATTCCTACTACGTAGAAAAAACTGCGATCACATTTGAATACGAAACACCTTCCATAGAAGAGTTTACGCAGCGAATCCATGATATAAAGGTGAAATATCCGTATATTGTGGCAGAAGAGAACGGAGAGATCCTGGGATATGCCTATGGTTCGGCGTTTCACCCGAGGGCTGCTTATGGCTGGTGTGCGGAGATGTCTGTTTATGTGAGACATGACCGGCGGGGCAGCGGTGCAGGAGGCAGACTCTATCGAGCCTTGGAGAGTCTTCTTGCAGAGATGGGAATTCTGAACCTGAACGCCTGCATTGCAGTTGCACCAAAAGATGATGAATACCTGACCAGTGCCAGTGTGGATTTTCATAAGCATTTCGGCTATAAGCGTGTGGGAGAGTTCCACAGATGCGGCTATAAGTTTAACCGCTGGTATAATATGGTATGGATGGAAAAGATGATAGGCGAACATAAGAGCCTGCAGCCGGAAGTAAAGCTTTTTCCGGAAATCCAGGATAAGATCGGATTTGAACGTTTTTCCTGGTGAAAAAAGAAACCTGAGGGAGGTCAGCATGGACGAGGAAAAGAAAAATATAATCCAGCTCATGCTAGGATTTGTGCGCAGGGCAAACGGAGATCATGTCAGTGCATATGCGGCCCAGGCAGCGTATTTTCTGATCATGTCTTTTATCCCGTTTATACTGTTTCTTACAACGCTGATCCGTTATACACCGTTAAGCTATAATGTTGTCAGGGATGCCATCATCGGGTTTGTGCCCGGAAATCTGCAGACCTTTGTGCTGAGCATTGTGGTAGAAGTATACAAAAGAAGTACAGCCATCGTGCCGTTGTCTGCGTTGATGGCGCTCTGGGCGTCCGGAAAGGGAATGCAGGCGATCACCAATGGCTTAAATACCATTTATCATGTAAAGGAAACCCGAAACTGGCTGATGACCCGAATCTATTCGGTTTTTTATATGCTGTTGTTTGTGCTGGCGATCATTGTCACTCTTCTGGTCCTGGTTCTTGGTAATCGAATCCAAGTAGCTGCACAGAGAACCATTCCGATTCTCGGGAGACTGCTGGCCAAGGTTATAGGGGCCAGGACATTGCTTGTATTTGCCGTGCTGTTTGCAGTGTTTCTGGTCCTTTATAAAGTGCTTCCAAACCGAAAGGCAACCTTTAAAAGCCAGCTTCCGGGTGCATTTATGATCGCAGTGGCATGGATGATATTTTCCTATGGATTTTCCCTGTATTTTGAATTTTTTCCGAGTTTTGGAAATATGTACGGAAGTCTGACTGCGCTGATCATGGTAATGCTGTGGCTGTATGTGTGTATGAACCTGCTTCTTTACGGGGCGGAGATCAATGCCTACTTCGAAAATGAATTCCGAAAGGCCCAGAGATCTGTAAAAACACTTCTTTCCAAGAAAGAAAATGAAAAAAACAGTTCCAAAGAATCCTGACTTTGCGCTTGACAGAAGGCAGACCTTGTGGCATAGTATTAAAAGACAGAAAAGCTGTGAAGGTGTTTATAGAGGATCATTTTCTCGCAGAGAAGGGAAGTCACCGGCTGTAAGCTTCCCCGGGTTCAGATGGTTCTTGAATTTCCCACCGGAGCTTCCTCTCTGAAGTAACAGTAGGAGATGACGTAAGCTGCGCGTTAAGCAGACAAGAGGTGCCCGTGATCTTTTCATGGGAAACTGGGTGGTACCGCGGATATTCCGTCCCTTTTATGAGGGACGGTTTTTTATTGCCCATATCTGGATCTTCGGGGTGGGCGGCGGATCATTTGATCATTTTAATTAAAGGAGAAATAGACCATGGATATGAAAGAAAGACTTCAGGAACTGGCTGAAAATGCCAGAAAACGGATCGAGGAATCCGAGGGCCTGGATAAGCTGAATGATGTGCGTGTTGCATATCTTGGAAAAAAAGGTGAGCTTACTGCAATCTTAAAAGGTATGAAGGATGTTGCTCCGGAAGAACGTCCGAAGGTTGGACAGCTTGTCAATGAGACAAGAGCTAAGATCGAAGAACTTCTGGAAGCCTCCAAAAAGGATTTCGAGGAGAAGGTCCGTGAGGAAAAAATGAAGGCAGAAGTGATCGATGTAACACTTCCTGCAAAGAAAGCGAAGATCGGTCATCGCCATCCGAATACTATTGCTCTGGAAGAGGTTGAGCGTATTTTCATCGGAATGGGCTATGAGGTTGTGGAAGGTCCGGAGGTTGAGTATGCGGACTACAACTTTACAAAGCTGAATATTCCGGAGGATCATCCGGCAAGAGATGAGCAGGATACATTCTTTATCAATGATTCCATTCTGCTCCGTTCCCAGACATCACCGGTGCAGGCACGTGAGATGGAAAAAGGCAAGCTTCCGATCCGTATGATCGCACCTGGTCGTGTATTCCGTTCTGACGAGGTAGATGCAACACATTCACCTTCCTTCCATCAGATCGAGGGCCTTGTTATTGATAAGAACGTTACGTTTGCAGATCTTAAGGGAACCCTTCAGGAGTTTGCAAAAGAGCTGTTCGGACCGGAGACAAAGACCAAATTCCGTCCGCATCATTTCCCGTTCACAGAGCCGAGCGCTGAGGTTGATGTTTCCTGCTTCAAATGCGGCGGAAAAGGCTGCCGTTTCTGTAAAGGTTCCGGCTGGATTGAAATTCTTGGCTGTGGTATGGTTCATCCGAATGTTCTCCGTATGTGTGGGATCGATCCGGATGAGTATACAGGATTTGCCTTTGGTGTAGGTCTGGAGCGTATCGCACTTCTGAAATATGAGATCGATGATATGCGTCTTCTCTATGAGAACGACAGCAGATTCCTGAAACAGTTCTAAAACAGTGAACACGGATCATGAGTATCCGTCTGACAGTAAATATAGAAAAAAGAAGGGACAACCAAAATGAATACTTCATTATCTTGGATTAAAACATATGTGCCGGATCTGGATGTAACGGCACAGGAATATACAGATGCCATGACCTTAACAGGCACAAAGGTAGAGGGCTTTACAGAGCTGGATGCAGATCTCGATAAGATCGTGATCGGCCAGATCGATAAGATTGAGAAGCATCCGGATGCAGATAAGCTGATCATCTGCCAGGTAAACATCGGAACTGAGAGTGTGCAGATCGTAACAGGCGCTCCGAATGTAAAAGAAGGAGATAAGGTTCCGGTTGTTCTTGATGGCGGACGTGTTGCAGGCGGCCATGATGGAAAAATGACTCCCGGAGGGATCAAGATCAAAAAAGGCAAACTCCGTGGCGTTGAGTCCTTTGGTATGGTGTGCTCTATCGAGGAGCTTGGAAGCACCAGAGAAATGTATCCGGAAGCGCCGGAATACGGAATCTATATTTTCCCTGAGGACGCAGTTGTGGGTGAGAGCGCTGTTAAAGCACTTGGCCTTGACGATGTGGTATTTGAGTATGAGATCACTTCCAACCGTGTAGACTGCTACGGTGTTCTTGGAATCGCAAGAGAGGCAGCAGCAACCTTCCAGAAGAAATTCTGCCCGCCGGTTGTAGAGGTTAAGGAAAATGATGAGAAAGCTTCCGATTATGTAAAAGTTACTGTAGAGGATCCGGAGCTTTGCCCGCGTTACTGCGCAAGAGTTGTAAAAAATGTCAAGATCGGTCCGTCCCCGAAGTGGATGCAGAGATGTCTGGCTTCCAATGGAATCCGCCCGATCAACAACCTGGTTGATATCACAAACTATGTAATGGAAGAGTTTGGACAGCCAATGCATGCATATGATCTGGATACCATCGCAAATCAGGAGATCGTTGTACGCCGTGCAGGAAAAGATGAGAAATTCGTCACACTGGATGGCCAGGAGCGTATCATGGATGAGAACGTTCTGATGATCTGTGACGGTGAGAAGGCTGTCGGCATCGCAGGTATCATGGGGGGAGAGAATTCCATGATCACAGACGATGTAAAAACGGTTCTTTTTGAGGCGGCGTGCTTCGATGGAACCAGCATCCGTCTTTCTTCCAAGAGGATCGGACTTCGTACAGATGCATCCGGTAAATTTGAGAAGGGTCTTGACCCGAACAATGCACAGGCTGCAATTGACCGTGCATGCCAGCTGATGGAAGAGCTTGGTGCAGGTGAGGTTGTAGGCGGAATGGTTGATGTCTGCAGCGAAACAAGAGAGCCATCCAGAGTAAAATTTGAGCCTGAGAAGATCAACAAGCTTCTTGGAACCAGCCTTACAAAAGAAGAGATGATCGATTATCTTGGACGTGTAGAACTGGTTTATGATGAAAAAACAGACGAGATCGTTGCACCGACATTCCGTCAGGATATCCACTGTAATGCAGATGTTGCAGAGGAGGTTGCAAGATTCTATGGCTATGATAAGATCCCGATGACACTTCCTACAGGAGAGGCTACTACGGGTAAGCTGCCATTTAAGCTTCGTATCCAGGAGGTTGCAAGAGATATCGCAGAATACTGCGGATTCTCAGAGGGAATGTCCTATTCTTTCGAAAGCCCGAAGGTATTTGACAAGCTTTGTATTCCTGAGGACAGTGATCTTCGTAAAGTCATCACCATCAGCAATCCTCTTGGAGAGGACTACAGTATCATGCGTACAAGCACACTGAACGGTATGCTGGCATCCCTTTCCACAAACTATAACAGACGTAATAAAGATGTTCGTCTTTACGAGCTTGGAAATATCTATCTTCCGAAGTCCCTTCCGGTTACAGAGCTTCCGGATGAGCGTACCATGTTTACACTTGGAATGTACGGAAAAGGCGATTTCTTTGATATGAAGGGTGTATGCGAGGAGTTCTTCGAGAAGATCGGAATGAAGAAAAAGGTTACCTACGATCCAAACAGCGGAAAACCATTCCTTCATCCGGGAAGACAGGCTAACATGATCTATGAGGGTAAGGTAGTTGGATATTTAGGGGAGGTTCATCCGGCTGTTGCAGATAATTACTCTATCGGAGAAAAAGCATATATCGCAGTGATCGACATTCTGGATGTTCTGGAATTTGCTGGTTTCAACCACAAATATACAGGAATTGCCAAATATCCGGCTGTAACTCGTGACCTGAGCCTTGTAGTTCCCCATGCAGTTCTCGCAGGACAGATCGAGGAGATTTTTGATCAGAGAGGCGGAAATATTCTTGAGAGTTATCAGCTGTTCGATATCTACGAGGGCGCACAGATTGAGAAAGGTTTCAAATCCATGGCTTATTCTCTGGTATTCCGTGCCCATGACAAGACTCTTGGTGAAAACGAGATCTCCGCAGCAATGAAAAAGATCATGAATGGTCTTAACGGACTTGGAATCGAGCTGAGAAGCTGATGCTGATCTACATTGTAAGACATGGCCTTACTGAGTGGAATAAATTAAAAAAGCTTCAGGGTGCAGCGGATGTACCTCTTGCGAAGGAAGGGATCCTTCTTGCGGAAAAAACCGGAGAAGCTCTCCGTAATGTGAAGTTTGATATCTGTTTTACAAGTCCGCTCTCAAGGGCAAAACAGACAGCAGAATATGTTCTGGGGAAACGTGATGTTCCGATCATACCGGATAAGCGGATCCAGGAGATCGATTTTGGTGTGTTGGAGGGTGATCAGGTAAGAGATGCAGATGGTAATTATATCGATCCGCAGATCGAGACTTTTTTCCGTGATCCGGTAAATTTTAAACGACCGGAAAAGGGCGAGGATATTTTTGATGTAATCGCCAGGACAAAGGATTTCTGGGATGAAATAACATCAGATCCGACTCTTGCGGATAAAACAATTCTTGTTGCCTCTCATGGATGTGCAGTCCGTGCTCTTCTTCAGAATGTAGATCCTGATCCGGAGAATTTCTGGAGAGGCTCCGTGCCGCCAAACTGCTGTGTTAATCTTGTGGAAGTAAAGAATGGAAAGACAACGCTTCTGGAAGAAGATAGAGTTTATGCATAGAAAATAATGAGAAACGCAGAATAACTGTAATGGCTGTTCTGCGTTTCTTTTTTTGCTTGTTTTTATTGGTGGAATTTCACAGGTTATGATTGACTAATTGAGATAAAATGAGATAAAATATATAAAAACATAAATAATTCAGAAAAATAAAAGTTAAACTTTACTAATTGTATAAAGATGCAGAATTGTGTTGGAATTATATGAAATCATTTAACCAAGTGCGGATTGCGAATATCCGCCTACGGATAGAGGATAATTACGGATAGTGATGTGATATATGGAATGGGGTGAGTATATGCAGTCATTAAATGAGACAAAAGCAGGGGAAAGCTACACGATCAAGTGGATGACCGGAATGCCGGAGACTATGGAACAGATCAGGCAATATGATGTCAGTGAAGGAAAGACCGTACAGATCATAAGCAGGATACTTGGCGGAGTGATCGTAGGTGTTTGCGGACGCAGGATCCTGATCAGCGATGATGCAGCCTGCCGTATAAAAGTATAAATAAAAGTATAAATAGAAAAAAGACGAAAGGACAATTCTTTTGGCGAAGGAATTGTCCTTTCTGGTTGTTTTAGGGAAGATGTTATGATAGTATGGGAACAAAAGAGTAACTTTTTTCAAAAATAAAGACAGGGGAGGCATATTATGGGAAAAAAGTTTATGAATACAGCGCTGTTTCTGGCAGTAACAGTGGCCGCGGCAACCCTGACTGCTTATGTTGGAAAAGGCTCCGGGAATGTGTTGCTTTATAATTTTACATTTCTGGGACTTATGCTGATCATATACGCAGTGGGGCTTTTTGCAGGTTTATATCGGATGGATAATCTGTCAAGAGCACTGAAGCATGGCGCTGGTGAGATCACAGAAGTGTTTCAGCTTCCGGGAAGAGCCAGAAAAGAAGAGATTGGGCAGCTGCGAGGGATTTTCGGTGACCGCTATCTCGACAAAAAGATGGATGATTTTGTTGACAGCATCAGCAGAACGGAAGAAGGGATCGCTGAAGTAGAGGATTTTGTGAATATTGAGGATGTAGATGTACATATCCACAAGAGACTCCTTGAGATGGCTCCGGACATTTTTACAAGCCTTGGTATCCTTGGAACATTTATCGGTCTTGTGTGGGGACTTAAGAATTTCCAGCCCACAGATTATGAAGTGATGACAAGCTCGGTATCCGCTCTTGTAGATGGCATCAAAGTTGCGTTTCTGACTTCCATTTATGGAGTTGCACTTTCTGTTGTGTACACATTTGGGATGAAAAGCGGATATTCTGCGATGTCCCAGGCGATGCAGGATTTTCTGGATCGTTTTCACGCACTGGTGCTCCCTACTGCGGAGAATGAGTCCTGGAATCTCCTTGTTTCCAGCCAGAAGACGCAGACAGAAGCCATGAAACAGATGGCGGAACAGTTTTCTGTGCAGATGGCAGATAGCTTTGAGAAAGTGATCACACCTACTTTTCAGAAGATGAATGATTCTCTGGACGTTCTTACCGCATCTGTGACAAAAGGGCAGCAGGATGCGATCCGGGAGATCCTGGATACGTTTTTAAGCGAGATGCATGGTTCCTTTCAGATGCAGTTTGAAGATTTTAATGATGCTCTGGCAGAACTTAAGAAGGTGCAGAAGGAGAATACAGAATATACATCAGAATTGTACAAGACCATGAGCAGTCAGCTGAGTGAAACTTTTACGAAGCAGGAACGTGCCATGAAGGATGCCATTAAGGAAATCGATGAGATGCAGAGCAGTTATATGAAGACTGCAGACCGTATTATCCGGGATAATCAGATGATCCAGCAGCTGCAGAAACAGGATTACGAAAAGTTTGCCCGGCATATGCATGAAAATGAAAAAGAATCCGCAGATCTCTGGAAAAACTGCAATGCATCTATGCGTCAGTATGTGGACAGTGCTGCAGAAGGGATGAAAGCAGTTGCGGATTCCAATAGGATCAGCGAGGAGCTTCTTCGTGAAGATAAGAAGATGATCGAAGATTTTGAAGCCAGAGTGAAAGAATTTACCGAGAGCCAGAAGATGGTCAACGGTGTTCTGGATGAGGTACGCAGGCTTCTTTCTGAGATCAAGACGGCAAAAAATAACCGTGATATCCATCTGATCGCCGGACAGCCCTGGGGCTATGGAAGCAATGCCGGTATCCAGGAACTTAAGGATAAGCTGACGGGTCTGGAGGATCTTCTGGAAGGACAGGGTGCAAGACAGGAAGCGCTGCTGGATGAGATCGAGCGCAGTATCCGTGAGGCAACGAAGGCAGCACAGAAAAGCCGTTTTGGTTTATTTAAATAAGAGAGGAATTGTCAATGCGCAAAAAAAGAAAGCCGGAGGAGCATGGGTTTAATGTCTGGCGTTCTTATTCGGATATGATGGCAGGAGTTTTGCTGCTTTTTGTTCTGATCATGTGTGTGACACTTTTTCAGGCACAGAAGAGCTATCAGGACAGTCTGAAGGAACGGGATGAAAAAATCGCTCTTCAGGAAAAATATACAGAAGAGCTTCTGGAAAAACAGAATGCGCTGGATGAGCAGGCAGGAACATTAAAGAGCCAGGATGAGCAGATCAAGTCCAAGGACAAGCAGATCAAATCTCAGGATGAAGAACTGTCTTCTCTGGCGGAGAAGCTTGCCAAACAGCAGGAAACACTGGAGGCACAGCAGGAAAAGCTGAAAGAACAGCAGAAAAAGCTGTCCTCTCAGAAAAAGAAGCTTTCCAGCCAGCAGGATACACTGAAAGAGCAGCAGTCTGCGCTGGATGAAAAAACAGAGCTTCTGGAAGAGCAGCAGGAGAAGATCGACAAGATCATCGGCGTGAAAGCGGAGGTTGTGGAAGCTTTGCAGAAGGAATTTGAAAAAAAGAACCTCAATGTGGATATTGATCCACAGACAGGTGCGCTGACGTTGAATGCCAATGTTATGTTTGATTATGATCAGGCAGAGCTTACCGATTCCGGTAAGATGACATTGTCTATGGTACTGCCGACATATTGTAAGGTATTGCTGGATGATTCCTATAAGAAATATCTTGGCGAGATCATTATTGATGGTTATACGGATACAGACGGAGATTACAGTTATAACCTGGAGCTGTCACAGAAGAGGTCTCTGGCGGTAGCGCAGTATCTTTTGGATATTAAGAGTGATTTTCTGAAGGATTCACAGGTTCAGGAACTGAAGGATTGTCTGACAGTGAATGGGCATTCCATGTCAGATCCGGTTTTGGATGCAGAAGGAAATGTAGATAAGGATGCGTCCAGACGTGTAGAGGTAAAATTCCGTTTGAAGGATGAAGAGATGATCCAGGAACTGAATAAGATCATGCAGGGAGATTCTGCAGAGTCCGACAGTACTGCTCAGAAAAAAGAAAAGAATCAGAAAGAAAATCAGGATAATAAGCAGTAATAAAATATGGCTGCTTTATATTTTTTAAGGAGGATTGGGTATGAAAAGAAAACTGGCATTGATGCTGAAATGACGCTTCTGGCTGGCAGCCTGGATTCGGGAATGCTGGTCAGTGCAGCTGATTTTTCAGCAGAAGAGAGTGTGGAACAGGCAGTGGAAGAGGAGCTTTTTCCGGCTGTACATTCCTTTCTTCCATCCACATTCTGGATAATGGGGTGGTGGTAGAAGCAGGTGCATTTAAGCAATGTACAAGTCTTACCCGTATCCATATCCCTGCATCAATGGTTACACATGGTTATGTGGGTGAGAGTTCGGCGTATCCGGGAATTTTTGCGGGAGATACAGGGCTGACGACGGTCACCTTTGTGAAAGGGATCACAAAGATCGCCAAGTACAGAACTCGCCTTCGGCTCAGACAGCAGGCTCTGCCGCAATAACGCCATCTCCCGCAGCCCAAGTAGTAATCACCCCTCCTCCGCAGCAGCCCGGCTCAGCGTACCACCATAAATATCGAAGAATACAGGGACCAGATCGGCCCAGCGTACCACCATAAATATCGAAGAATACAGGGACCAGATCGGCCCAGCGTACCACTATAAGTACCGAAGAATACAGAAACCAGATCGGCACAACGTTCCATTCTGAGTACCG
>ENA-OQEY01000496-OQEY01000496.1-human-gut-metagenome-genome-assembly--contig:-NODE-496-length-25150-cov-5.119092_pt1 | contig 25150 bp, 25 predicted proteins | sample MGYA00242801_ERZ504647 | MGnify/ENA primary metagenome ERZ504647 (study PRJEB26092, sample SAMD00036204) | human gut metagenome | host: Homo sapiens | study: EMG produced TPA metagenomics assembly of... | reverse complement strand
GCTATATTTTTAAGATTATCATCGTGTACTAATATGTGGACGGAAATAAATACCGTCACATAAGCAAACATAAAAATCCCCATTACCGCCGCCATGCCTGAAGTTTCAGGAAGTTGACATTGGTTAAATGGGGGAACAGACGGGTACAATTTGTATTGTAATCCGTCTGTTTTTTTCACTGCTCATGGTATTTATATAGTTTCTAATACGGTCTATTTTCTGCCTTCCTCTTTCTGATTTTTTTTACCCATTCATAAAATTCTTTTTCGTCTGGATTTAGCCCCTCCTGATTATCTTTTTCCATGAGTTCCACTAAAAATTTACTTAGCATGTAAATTTCCTCATTGTACAGATCCTGAAGAATCTTCAGTTTTTCCTGGGATTCCGTCATTTTATCAATTTCCCATTCGGCATCATAGTAATTATCAATGTTGTCTGCCAAAACCTCTTTATCTGGATTTAAAATTGAAAAAATCTTTTTCCCACTCGATTCATCCTTCACGATATAATTCCCTTTGTATCGATGTCCATAAATTCCATTTTTATAGTTCCTATACTGTGCCATTTTATTTTCCTTTATGATTCCTTGTGTTACTGATTCGGTTAAGATATGAATCAAAGACTTTGTTCATATCAGCGATAGATGGCTCATTGTATGAGTCCGTGCCATGTTCTTCTTTTTTATAACGATCTGCATATCTTGCAGCAACCATATCATAATCCTTCTTTAGCAGATCAAGCAAACGATTATATGGCTTTGTTCGGGTATCTTCTGCAGTCGCGTCTATTACCGTTTTATAATGTGCAATATAATCTGCCAGCCACATATCACGATCTGATAGATCGATGGTTCCCGGCGGAAGATTTGTAAGTGCGGCACGAAATAAAAACTGCAGCTGCTTATCTGTGAAATCTCTGCCCAATTCGCTTGTAGCAACTGGATATGGCGATGCTGCTATCCGTTTTTCTAATTCCTCATTGTTTTTCGCTTCTATTACCTGTTGCTTCTTCTGTTTTCTGACGCTTTCATACTGAGCGCATTCTTTCTGCAGCTCATCCATTCGGTATTCTAAAGAAAAATGATGATTGCTTCTAGCTTCTTCTCTCTTTTCGTATTCACTGTCAATCAGCTTTTCTGTATCTTCAATCTGTCCCTCACTCTTTAAAATCCATGAAAAGCGGATGGATGTGTACCTGCGGTATTTATTCCCATCCAAATCGATTTTTAACGGCTCATACATAACCAGCATATCCGTATACTTATTGATTTCCTGAATCGCCGGTTCCAAAACATCCCTCCTAAAAATCGCAAAATTCTTCCAGCTTTCCGGAATCATTGGTTCCCCTGGAGCAAATCCATCATACCTAGAGATAACCTTCGCCTTTTTTTCCTTCCGATCCCATCGAATCCGCTGATCCAGCCCTGGGGCCGCTTGGGCGATTCGAGTAAAAAGGTCATATTTGCTTCCAGTTCCAATTTCATAGATCCATTCTGGATATTTTTTTCCTCGCTTTGGTTTATCGTGTTTATGAGTATTCAACTGCTCATAAATTTTCTGACTGTAAAAACTTTTCATCAGTGAGATATAATGGAATGGATAAGATGAGAAATACATGTTATTTTCAACCAGATGAAAAATATAGGGTTCAATATCCTCATGAAAGGAAATGGTCACCGTTTCTTTCTTTGGATTCGCATGTACAATATTAAACCAGGAAAGGTTTTTATCTTCCTCTCCTTCTTCTCCATCCACCCACCAGTTCACTTTTCTCAGTTCTGACAGCAATGCCTTGATATCCGTATACGAGGTCGTTGCATATCCCATAATTTCATAAAACTCACTGCATCTAAATATATACTTCGTCCCTGGCTCATCAGATGGTCTCACCTTGGAAACCATATACTGGAGCACTTCATTTTGGACTTTCGTCAATGGTTGTCTGGCATTTTGAACCAGATCATTTCTCTTGGCTACTAATTGCTTTCTGGCCGTTTTTAACGATTCTTTTTCCATAATCACACCTGTTTTTACCGTGGATGAACTCACTTTTCATGGTTTTCTTCTATTTTACCGTGAATAGACTCATATTTCAATAGAAATTTACCGTGAACGAACTCACTTTTCGATTATTTGCCTTAAAAATTCAACGTGGACAGACTCACATTTCGCGTGGACCAACTCACATTTCGCGTGGACGAATCTCATGTTTCGCGTGGACCAACTCACATTTCACGTGGACGAATCTCATGTTTTCGCTGTTTCTTCTATAAGATAATAAAATATAATAATATAATAAATAATATAGAAATATACTACCACTACTATAGAATAAAAATTAGTAGTGGTAGTTAAATTCCAACTCTTTACAGAAAATTTAACATCACTTTTTCTTACCGGTATCTTCTGCCAGTAAAGCAGCCAATACTTTCTTTTTCAGGTGAATATAAATTTCTAAAAGAGCTTTTGCATTATCCTTTTTCATTTGATACCTCATACTAACTATCTTTATAGCAATTCAGCTTTGTAATTTCCGCATATTTTCCTTTTGCATATAGGATCAGTTTCGATTTTGAAGGTAAGTCTCCAAAATGCTCCGGAGGAAATACACGGGTTTCCGCTTCCTGAACCGATTTCCCGGTTGTCGTTTGCTTGGAATGGCTGATAGAATTACTAATCCGGAGGATTTTTTTTGAGCCAAACATTTTGGAAAAGGTTTCGGAGCTGTTTATATCGTTTGATCCCAGAATAACCTGATAATTACAGTTACCAATGATCGAGCGGGCACCGGTAGTCTGATATCGATGCTCCAGCTGGGAAAGATTCTGCTGGATGATCATACAGATCACAGATTTTGACCGTAGCGTAGAAAGATTGCTATTGATCATTTTGTAGGAAAATGTGAGCTGCGGAAATTCATCCATCAGCATCAGGATCGGGCGGTTCTTTACGCCAGTGGAGCTGTCTGGACGTTTCGTGAAGGCAGTACTGAAACTCTGGATCAGGAGCGTAAAAAGCGGTGCATAGGCATCCAAATGTTCCTGAGAAATCTGCAAGTATATATCAGAGCCATTTTCCAGATCTTCGATGTTGATACAATCACCGCCTTTGGATAATAGTTCATCCAGCACCGGATTGCTGAAATGTACCATAGCGGTTGTCAGGGTATCGTAAGCACCAGAGACATTTTTTTCATTGCTGCCATAGAAGCTTGCCAGGAGTTCTTTGGCAGGAATACAGGAGCTGTTAATTGCTTTGTTCACCCAGTCGAACACATTTCCCTGCAAGATGGCATGGATGATATCCGGAAAAGATGTGTTTGGATTTTCCGTTAGCATTAAGTGAGCAATTCCCTGGAATAACTTTCTGGCACGGCTGGGAAAATAGTTTCCATCATTTCCTCCCTCATCAGGGATAAGTACCGTTGCCATATTTTCCAAATACAATTTTTGATCGGTTTCATCCATGGATTCCAATTCGGCCAGTGGATCAAAGCGGTAGCTGATCTGAAGAGCGTCTTTGGCGTCGGGGGCAAACCGGATGATTGTTCGTTTGCTATGGCCGTGGACATAGTGATAGAGATCTCCTTTAATATCTACAGCCAGGACAGAGCCATTAAATTGCATAGCATTGACGATGGCAAGGCCGCTGGTCTTTCCGGAACCTGGTGGCCCGAAAACAGCAATGTTGCATTCCGAGTTGGATGGAATTGTAATCAGATGGATGCCATCCCGCCCGAAAATCAAACCGGAAGCGTGCTGCCAAAGAAGTTCCGGGAAAGCAGATGTATCAAGCTTATGAGGCTCTGCGTCCTTATAGTAATCGAGGAGAGAGGCATAGGTACGCTTATAGTGCTGGGTGTCATAGGTATAATTGCGTCCGGTAAGAGCATAGTAGTGTCGGCTGCGTATATTGTAAAAAAAGATACTGCCCCATAGGCACCAGGAGACCAAAGGTACGGTTTTCTGAAAGAGCGGATACAACATACTTGTTTCAGAAATTTTAAAAATCCAGCAAACCATCGGAATCAAAAGAGGGTTTGCAAAAAAAATGAGAAGGGCAGCAATTATAAATTCCTTGATGCGATAATATGAAATAGTATAGTTCCATCCGTATTTTTCTATCATAAATCAATATCCTCCTTCACTTCTTTTTCAGGTGTTTGATGACTCCATTCAGATCCTTGTCCCCATGCAGCGTGTTGTCCCCAAGTATGTTCGTTTTTTACTGCTTGATTTTTTTCCAGATACTCTATTTTTTCGAGTAATTCCTGTTCTCTGGAATGGGACTTGGAAAGCTCCTGTTCCAGTTCTTTGATGCGGTATTCCAAGGCTGCAGTTTGCTGCTCTTTGATAAGGCCTGACTGGAAGATAAAAGAAAGCTCGTTTTCCGTGAGGGTATGATCCAGTTTGATGCCGGTTTTTTTGGTCAGCTTTTTTAACTGGGAAACGCTTAAGCTGACAGCCTTCCCTTCGCCCTCTTTTTTTCGGTAAACGGTAGCCTTAATTCCGGCTTCATTCAGGTGTTTTTGAAGGCCTGGATGAAACTGTTTTAAGCGTGCTTTTTTGGTCAGTTCATCGGCACACAAACGGTATTCAAATTTCTCATGTTTTTTATCCGGAACAGCCGGAGTATACATCAGGTGCAGATGATCCTTGGAGATCATTTCGCCGGTGGGGGAATAGTGCCGTTCATCCGTGTGGACTTCAGCTGCAAATATGCAGCGTTCCCCCATAGGAAGCGTGCTACAGATATAGGAATACGTCTCCTTAAAAAAATCTTCTTTTTGTTCTGCCGGACAGTCGTCCGGGCATTGAACCACGATTTCGACCGCATGAACCAGATTTTTTCTCTTATATCGAAAGAGTTCTTTTTCAAGATCCTTACGATATTGATTGGCTGCGTCTGCAGTCTGACAGCGGTCTTTGAGGAGACTGTAATTATGTGAAGAAAGATCCGGATCAATGGATTCATTTCCATGTGATTTTCCGGCGGGAAGTTCCCGAAAATTGTGCCGGATATGGTTGAGTACTTCTGCAGAATGATATTTGATTAATTCCGCCATATAATTTCTCCTTTTTTCTTTTCGTGCATCCATTGCAATCTGCCTTCCGGATGTGCAGCCAGACCAAAGGTCGCAGATGCTCCCAATAGTTAGCCTGCACGCTGCAGTAGCCGTTTTGGACAGCCATTTGCCTGTCTGAAAACGCCCACTGCAAGGATCCGGAAGCAGATTTTCATTTCTGCCCTATACAAATTAGGGGAACCAGTTCCCCCACTGACGTGCCCTGCGGGTAATTTGTTCTATTTGGGGGCACCTTGCAGGTTCCCCCAAGCGAAGCTTAATCCCCCTTATGCCCGTTGCTCCATGCCAGAATGAATCAGTGCCTGATTCATTCCGTCCTTTCGCAAACGGCAGGGAGTTCCACTCCCTACGGCATAGCCTACCCTGGATATATGGACGTTTGGCATTGAGCCATCGTCCATATAAAGGGGCCTTGCCCCTTACAGGACAAATGCTCTGCACATTTGCCCTTATCCCTGCTTTGTTTCCTGCTGATAGTGCTTGCGTCTTTCAGAGAAATAGCGAAGACTGGAATCACTGCACATAATGGATAAAAAAGCAGCCTTGTCTTCTTCCGAATTTAAATTAAAATAAGAGCAGATTTTAAGTTCAAAATCGGAACGGTTTTCTGCCGGATTTTTAAGCATTTTTTTAACGGATTTTGCACTGGTTCCAAACTCGATTTTACAGGCTCTATCGAATAATTTTTCCAGTTCTTTTAAGTGGGCATTTTCGTTCTGCAGATCTTCAATCTGTTCGGTGATAGTTTTTGACATACATTTCCTCCTAAAAATTGGATCAGGAGGCATCAAAAGAAAAGCCCCTCTGATCATATATTTCCATGTAAAAAATGGACAGTTTTGGGCATCAATGGTTTGATGGTATAAGATGGATGTTTCAGAGCAGAAGTGGCTCTGAGTTTGAAATGAAAATAAAAAAGAAAATGGGTGATAAAAAATAGAAAATTATGTTATAATTACGGTTGCGAATCGATAATTGATATGATTTCCATATCTTTTATCACCAGGCTGTGGATGCTTCCAACATCTGCAGCCTTTTTTCTTTAGCTTTTCAGTTTCTTTCCTTTTTTGTAATTTACTGGTTCCGGATAATCATTGCCCCATAGGGAGGTTTATACCCCGCTGGGTAACACGGATCTCCTTGCTCATACAGGTGGAAATGGCCGATGAAAGGAGATGACAGGTGTTCTTTCACATTAAGGTATTCTCCTGGATGTTCCGGATCGTCAATGAGTGATACCTGATTATTTAATGCCTTGGCAAACTGCTGCGATTTTTGAGCACAGAGCTCATCAATATGGGCGAGTTCTTGCTCATCATATTGGTTAGCATATTTTACGTCCGTAAAAAACAGGAAATGAGGAATTCCATAAATGTTTGCATTTCTACATTCCACGACTCCGGCATATTCGCTTGCATTGGCGTCATCAGGATTGACCACGATCCAGTCCTGTGGGCAGATGATAGTCCCATTTTTAACCGGAATAGTCTTCATTACGGGTTCTCGTTTGATCTGATCGCTACGGATCTCATTCCCATTATTAAAAAAGGTCATAATACGCAGATACTTTTGAATTTTTGTAGAAAGTACTTCAACTTCAAATTCGCCAGATTTGTCCATTTGATCCAGAAGTATACGGACCTTAGCTTTGCAAAAATCTATCATATCTTCACGGATCTCTTCTGGGAGTTCGCAGAATGTATCAATCAGGGTATTGATGGTATTGCCATAAGGTGTCCTTGTTTCTGCCTTGATTTTTTCTAATTTTATTTTATTGTCCTCCAAAAGATCGATGGACATTTTTTTTGCGAATGCCATATCATAGACCTCCCTTCTGCTTATTTATATATATTATACCATAAATTGTGATATAATGCAATGTAAAATATTATGGTTTTTATATAAAAATATTATTCATGTTGTTTTATATTACCATCCCCAGCAGCTTCGCAGGTCTGCCCGAGCTCCCAGACCAGTCGGCACAGACGGTTTCACGTCTTTTTATGTGCCTCATAAGGATGGATGGGAGCACCCCTTACCCCTGAAGGGGAATCAGAAAGCAATATTTTATTGCTTTCTGTGTAGCCCGCCCCTTTTAGCCCTCTGTTTTCGTTTCGGCTGCCTGTCAACAATTAGAAATGCCTCATTTTGATTCACATCCGGCTCCAGCTGTTCTCCCATGCTGCGTCTGATTTGAGAGGATTCCACTCCGAAGTACCGGTTTGCCTTTTTCTATCCGCCAAAGTAGGATCCCTTCCTCCTTTTTCAAACGGTACTCTGCAAATCGTCTCAAATGCCCTCCATGTTCTGTCTTTTATGATTTCCCATGAGTTTCTGATCACAATCCCCCATTTCATTTGTTTGGCCTGACTGCTTCTGGCATGATGGGCCGGTGCTGGCTTAATGCGTGCAAGGGCGACGAAAAATCATTCTATTTTTCTTGCAAGTGCCGGAGGCACCCTTGTCACGCAGCCATCACCTTTCCCCATGGAAATGCCAAGCAGAACAGGCTGTAAACAAACGAAATGGAGGTAACAATCATGATTACAGAAATCACAAATGTTGAAATCACAGAAACCGAAATTATCCTGGAGGGTACGAATTTGGAGACGATCTTTACTGCAGATAATCTCTATGAAGAAATTGAGGAAGAAACCGTAAGATTCGTCTTTGACCGCCAGGAACATGGCGGGGCAAACCTGAAATATCTTTGGAAGGTATGTGCTTCTCAAAGAAAATGCAGGAACGCAAAAAGCATGGGAGAAAAGCTTGAAAAGCTGGTTGGATGCGTCATTTCCCTTTCTGAGAATTTCATAGAGCGTTGACTTCTGGCTGAATGCCCCCGAAAGGGGGCTTTTTTTATGGGAGGGCATGATCTGCACCTTTGGTGCAGGAAGGAGCGTTGCTCCGTAAGAAGCATTATGAAGGAAAAGAAAAAGAGAGAAAAAACAGGGGAATAGCCCCATGGGGGCTTCGGATGATGGATGTTTTACCGTCATGCCGGTTGTTTATGCCAACATTACATCAGCATCCAGAACCATGCAAGGGCGTGGTGCTATCCCGTAACGGGACCCTTGCAGGAACCTGTCTGCTGATGTGACATGGTGGCAACACAACCAGTCATACATGCCGGAGGAACATCCATGAATACGATCCGAAGCCCCAATGGGGCAGCAATGAACTTGAGATTTATGATGGAAAACCGGGCAATGCCCGGAAAATGTGAAAAGAAGGAGAATAAGAAAATGAGAAGACAGGACATCGTAAATGAATTGAAAGAAAGAGGCTATCAGGCAGAAGCATGGGAAACGGTAAAAGATGGTGTAGTAAAAAAGGGAATTGTCATCTGGGAAAAAGGGACAGTTGCTCCCATTATTTATACGGATGAGTTACTCCGTGATGCAGAAAAAAAGGAAAGAACGGTAAAAGCTGTGACGGATGCTGTCATTTGTTTATATGAAAAAGGAGAGTATATGGATTTTACTGCTGAGATGTTAAGGGATCGGAAGTTTATTTGTTCTCATTTATATATTGGGATTCAGAAAACATCAGAGGAACCGATTGAAAAGAGAGCGTGTGAATTTGAGGGGCTGGAATCTTACCTGCTTTTAAGAGGAGAAAAACCGGATGCATGCTATTCCATGAAAGTGAATCGCTCTCTTTTGAAACTGACAGATATCAGTGTAGAAGAAGCCTGGAAACAGGCAGAAGAAAATACCTTTGCAGAGACAGAACTGAGCAGTATGGATGATATTTTTGCAGAAATTTTTGGAATTCCGGATGAAGACGAAATAAAGATTCCCATCTATGTGCTGACTAATTCGATTGGAATCAAAGGGGCAGGTGCCATCTTAAATCGTTCAGTATTAACTTCTTTGGCAAAGAACCATCAGGTTGATCAGTTGATTGTTCTTCCATCCAGCATTCATGAGATGTTATTGATCCCAGATGATGGCAGAATGAATTTGGATGAGATGTCTGCCATGGTAAAGGAAGTGAATCATACACAGGTAGAACCGGAAGAAAGGCTGACAGATCGTGCCTACAGAATCAGTATCTAAGAAAATAGGCTGTGCTATCGGCCAGACGGGCAGAAAAAGGAGAATTCTATGGAATATGTACATGTGGAATTAAAAAGAGATACCTGGGTTTATCCGGAAATGAAAATAAACAGCCCAAAGGATGCCGTTTGTGCAGTTCGTTCCCTGATTCAAGATCTGGATCGGGAATGTGTGATCAGTATCAATACAGCGACATCCGGAAAGGTCATCAATGCTTCAATTGGTGCAGTCGGAACTATGAATACAGCATATGTTTCTCCGGCGGAACTGTTAAGAACGGCACTGTTATCCGGAGCATATGGGATGGTAATCGTACATAACCATCCATCTGGAGCGAGTACACCGAGTAAAGAAGATCTGTATTTTGCAAAGAAGGTGGCCACGGCAAGCCAGCTCATAGGATTAAAGCTTCTGGATTTCATTGTGATTGGAGAGCATACTTATTCGCTCAAAGAAAAGGATGAACAATGGTTAGATCCGGATGGAACATGGAGGTCTGCAGATACAGTATCTGGGAAAGGTGAGAGAGAATCATGAAAAACGAAGATATCATTGCAAAAGCAGCCATAACGGCGGGGATTATCACAGAAGAAGAAGTAACGAAGCTTTTCAATCAGGGAAGAGAACTCCCGATTCATACGCTGCAGGGCTGGAACCGGAGAGGAAACTATAGGGTAAAAGCGGGTGAGGTGCCACTCGAAGCAAAATTATGGAAGAAAAAAGACGGAGAACAGGGTGGATTTTATTTAGCAAAAGCAAAATTATATACCAAAGACCAGATGGAAGCGTATTAAGGTATTATTCCACGTCCGGTTGACCTGGTGTCCCCGCCGCATGTGGTGATGGGCATTAGGGGAAGCCGGTATGAAGGTGGCCAGGATACAATGGCCACAGACGGGCTGCCCCGGCCTATTCATACCACATGCTAACCACAGGTAAACCGGCTTTCGCGGCATAAAGGAGGAAAAGAAAATGGATGTGTACAGTCTTGTTACGGAACGGATCATTGCCCAGTTGGAACAGGGATATATTCCATGGAAAAAACCATGGGCGAATTGTTTGGATGGGACATTTAACCGGATTAGCAGAAAGCCGTATTCTCTTTTGAATCAGCTTCTGTTAAGCAGGGAAGGAGAATATGCCACCTTCAGGCAGTGGGAACAGGTTGGAGGCAGGGTAAAAATGGGAGAAAAGGCAGAAATTGTCGTTTTTTGGAAGTTAAAGGAAACAGAAGAAGAATCAGAGACCGGAGAAAAGAAGGTAAAACAGATACCGATATTAAAGTATTACAATGTTTTTCATATCAGTCAGATAGAACATGTGCTTCCGCTTCCCAGGACAGAAGCATATGAGACGAAGCCAATCGAAAAAGCAGAAAGAGTACTCTGTGATTATATTGAGAGGGAACACATTACCCTGTTGGACAGAATGTCTGACAGGGCTTTTTATCGTCCGGCAGATGATAGTATTGTGCTGCCGGATATTACACAGTTTGAATATGCAGAAGAGTATTACAGCACAGCGTTTCATGAATGCGGGCATTCCACTTTAAAGGCCAGCAGGTGTAATCGGGAAGCAGAGAACCGCATGGCTTATTTCGGAACAGAAAACTACAGCAAGGAAGAACTGATTGCGGAAATAACGAGTGCAGCGATTTTGCACAATCTTGGATTGGAGACACCGGAAACCTTTCGTAATTCAGCAGCATATATCCAAAATTGGATTCAGGTTTTGAAAAATGATAAACGCTTCATTGTTTCTGCATCCGGAAAGGCTGAAAAAGCGGTAAAATATATCTTAAATATGGAATAGTAGCCGAAGTGGAGCCTGCCACCGGCGGGCTCCACTTTTAAATGTTATGTATAACAATAACAATATATAACCAATGTATATCAAACAATTGACGGGGCAGAGGTTTTATGATAAACTGGAATCAGAAACTAAAAATGCATTTCGAAAGGATGGAGACAAACATGGGAGAGATCAAACAGACAAATTTCAGAATTGACCAGGCCACTGCAGATGCGTTCCGTAAATTTTGTGAAGAGAATGGCATGAACCAGGCACAGGGCTTTGACCATGTCATGCAGGTTGTAGAGATGGACAAGGCAAAGTCGGCTGTCCCGGGAAGTGCAAAGGATATTGAAGAATTTGAATTGTATGTGAAGAAGATTATGGGAGCATACATGAAAAGCATAGAGGATTATAACAATGCCAAGGAAACGGTAAGGGAACAGTTTGCCTCAGCCTTGGAAAGCAAAGATAAAATGATTCAGGATCTGCAGAGAAAGGTCGAAGCCTTAGCGGAAGAAAAGAAGCTGGCAGAAAATGATTCCGTGGAAGCTTCTAAAAAGGCTGCACAGGCGGTGAAAGAAGCAGAGTTAGCAAAGACGCAGGCAGAGACGCTTGGCAAATTGGCAGAAGAAAAGGATAAAACCATATCAACGCTGGCCGGTAAGCTGTCATTGGCAGAAGAAAAAGTACAGGCGTATGATCGGATCACCGAAGAAAAAGAAAAAGCACTGACGGAAATCAAAGAACTGAAAACGGAAATGGAGCAAAAGCTTCTGAATGCTCAGAGAGTGATGGAATCTGCGATAGCGGAAAAGAACAAGGAACTTTCCGATGCTAAAAAAGATGCGGATCTGGCATTAGAAAAAGCAGTGATGGAAAAAGAGCGTGAAATGATGGAGCAGATCAGAGCAACAGAATGTGAAAATGCAAGACTTGTAACTAAATTGGAACTTTTTACCGCTCAGAATACGGAAAAATAAAGATAGGAATCGTGTAATAGACGATCCCGTGAGGATGAAGCATCATGAGTGAGGTGACAAACATGATTGCAATGATATGTGTGGATGATAAAAACGGAATGATGTTTAACCGGCGGCGTCAGAGCCAGGATCGGATAGTCCGAGAGCATATCCTCCAAAGAGCTGGAGGTTCCATGATATGGATGAATGCCTACAGCCAAAAACAGTTTGTGAATACGGAGCCGTCCAGGCTGAAAATCTGTGAGGATTTTCTGGACAGGGCTGGGGCTGGAGACTTCTGCTTTGTAGAAGGTCAGGATCTTAGACCGTACATCGACCGGATCGAAGAAATCATCCTCTACAAATGGAATCGAAGCTATCCGGCAGATGTTTGGTTTGAAGTAGAGTTAAGTGTTTGGAAGCTGGCAGAAGCAGAGGAATTTGTTGGTTCCTCACATGAAAAAATAACGATGGAGAGGTACATACGATGCGAAAATTGAAACTTTGGCTGACAGGTCTGATTCTTGCAATGTCTGTTACGGTTTCTGCCTGTGGAAGCACAGAAGCAAGAACAGAGTCGACTGCAGCTGAAACAACGGTTGGAATTACAGAAGTTCAGGCAGAAGAAACACGGTTGGAAGAGGTGGAAACCCAGGCGGCTGAGACTGAGGAGACAACGGAGGAACATCTGATAGAATCACAGGATTCAGATTCTTCAACGGTACAGTTTGATTTTTCTGCAGTACCAGCATATTCTGGACAGGCCTATGTCCCAATTAACGATAACATCCCTTTCTTTGCAGATGGAGAAATAACAACGGAATCGTTTGAATCATATAGTCCGCTTGACAGTATGGGACGTTGCGGTGTGGCATATGCGAATGTAGGTCAGGATCTGATGCCTACAGAAGACAGGGGCTCGATTGGACAGGTAAAGCCTACTGGCTGGCATATGGTAAAGTATGATAATGTGGATGGAAAATATTTGTATAACCGATGCCATTTGATTGGATACCAGATGACAGCGGAAAATGCCAACGAAGAGAATTTGATTACAGGAACCAGATATTTGAATATAGAGGGAATGCTGCCATTTGAAAATATGGTAGCTGACTATGTGAAGGAAACGGGAAACCATGTGATGTACCGTGTGACTCCTGTATTTGAAGGAGACAATTTGGTTGCTTCCGGCGTGCTGATGGAAGGAAAGTCGGTAGAGGATGATGGTGAGGGCATTTTATTTTGTGTATACGCCTACAATGTTCAGCCGGATATCTCCATTGACTATGTGACCGGAGAAAGCAGCTACATAGGAACAGCGGCTTCTGAAACACAGACAGAAGCTGCGACATCATCCAAAGAAACTGTACAGGAGCCTGTTCCGACGGGAGAAACCTATATTTTAAACACCAGTACAAAGAAATTTCATAGACCTGGTTGTTCTTCTGTCAGACAAATGAAGGAGTCCAACAAAGAAGAATTTACCGGAAGCCGGGATGATGTGGTAGCGAGAGGGTATGATCCCTGTAAACGATGCAATCCATAATGGAATATATCATGATAGATGCCCCTGCAAACGCAGGGGCTGATTTTTTAAATAAATGTATCTATCTTATGTGTAACATATGCTTATAATGTGTATGTATTATGCCTATGTAGTGCGTTATTTGATGTTTGCTTCTAATACTAAATTTGCATACTGTGTAAGCGTCTGGTTATATGTTTTCGCTCCCAATGTGATATTCTCATAAACATCAGAATCAATTTTTATGGTAATCCGCTGTGCTCGTTTTCCTTTTCGGCGTGGCACACAGTCTTTGGATGTTTTGATTGGCTGTGCCTCATAGAAGGAACGGATCGTTTCCGGATCTGTTTGCCGGATGATAGAATTGATGTAATAAGCCGCACCGACTCCCAGGCGTTCCGATTCTTTTAAAATCCATGTATAGGTATCATCAGAGAATGCCATATTAATCCGTTTGGCTTCCGAAGCAGATGGCGTTTCCTTTTCTTCTGCCAGGCGATAGGCTGCATATTTTTCATGCGTTTTTTCTTGTGCTTGTATTGTGTCTATATTATGCTTTTTTTGTGTGTTATCACTAATTTGGTACATTTGGGATAAATCTGGTTTCTTCTTTGCCATTATGAAATCCTTCTTTCCAATTCTTCAGAAAAGTCCTTAATTGCTTCTGCAGCTTTGCTTCCTGGATCGTACTCTGTAATGCCAAGATGAGCGGCAACGCATTCACTTAAAGAAACAGCCTGTGGGATTTTTACATCAAATACGGAAGTTTCCGCTTCTGCAGCCATTCGTTCTGCAATGTCCTGCACCTGCCGTCCAAGATTGGTCCGGTCATTGCTTCGATTAAACAGAATACCCGCAATTTGTAATTTTGTATTGGTTGTTTCCTGAATTTCTGAAATACTTTCTAAAATTCCAACATTCCCCTCCAGAGAGGCAATATCCGGAAGCATGATTACGATGGCATAGTCGGATACGGATAATGATAAATAATGGCTCCATCCAGGCGATGGGGTAACATCGATGAAAATATAATCATAGGTATCTTTGATATTTTTTAGCTCACTTCGCAGTTTGCTGATTTTAGAATCCATGCCGATATCCGATACAGCGACATTTGCGGGCAGAAGATCTAAGTTCTGTTTTACATTAACAACTGCATTTTTGAAAGAAATGCCACCCTTCAAAACATCAATTACGGTTTTCATCTCTTCTGAACGCTGAATGCCGGTAAAAAATGTTAGGTTTGCTTTTTGTCCATCAACATCGACCATAAGGATTCTTTTTCCGCTATTGGATAATTCCCAAGCCGTATTAAAACAGATGGAGGTCTTTCCCACACCACCTTTTTCGTTGATAAAAGTAATAATTTTGGCCATATTCCTTATCCTTTCTATTTCTATGTTTAACTTATGCTTATCTTGTGTATGTCTTATGCCTATATAATGCCAGTATACTTTATTTCTGCACTACAGTCAAGGAGTAGATACTGAATTCTTGTGTTCATATTGTGCCTATATTATGTCTAATAATCGACAAAAAAGCATGGTATGTGAACCACACTTTTTTAATACAGACTGTCAAAAGCTCTTTTATGATTTTTTGCTCGATCCTGATAGATAAAGATATAATTTTTGTTTTTCAGAGATTTTTTATAATCTGCCGTACAGCGAATACTAATGCTCGCTGCTTCGTTCATCGAATAGTATTTTCCCATTATATTCCCCTTGAATAAACAAAGAAGAGAGCCGATACACCGCAGTGTAAATGCACTCTCTTCTTTATGGCTAATTTTTTTGTTGTCCGTCAACCATCGGCACATATGTCCGATATACATTTCGTATTTTTTCGTTGTCTCGCCAACCGTCGGCACATACGTCCGACATATACTTCGGATTGAATCATTCTCCCAGTACTACGACCTGAATGATTAAGTGTTAGCCCACTCGATATAGTATACTATATCTCTATAAGAATTATATCAGATACCAGTCTCAAGGTCAAAGTATTTCAAAACTATAATGTGTATATATTATGTTTATCTTATGCTTATATTATGCTTGTTTTGTTTAAGGCTTTTATATGGTATCTATATATGGTGTTTCTATTCTTGACTTATCTTGGATATTACAAGCTCGTTATTTGCACAGGATACTTGAATCTCATCCCCAACCTGAAAACCAAATTGATCCAACCATTGTCCCCTTAATATGATTGTAGGCACCTTTTTATATATTTTATGACAAGAACCGTGATCACGCTCCTGGGTTGAATAATATACTTTTAAATTGCGTTCTGATTTTTTCATAGAAATCCTCCTGAAATGAATGAAGATCTGATTTAGATATGTAAGAAACGATAAGACTTTCTGACTTTTGAAAATTGCATTGCACCATGATAGTGCTTCGGATGCTATTTTATAGTAACATATGATTTGGGAACCTGGCAAGTGGAAGAACCGTGATCTATGCAAACACCCAGCCAGTAGAGACTGGGTGTTTGCATAGATCTGTCCCTTTCATGAGTTTTTTGTGGGACTGATTCTTCAATCTTTCCTCAGTGCCTTATACAATTCTGCAGCCATAGCATCCTGAACCTTCTGATAGAAATCAGGATCATTAAAGAGCTTTGAAAAAGAATCATTATTATCCAAAAAGCACTGTGTCACAATATCACGGAACTTATCTGGGAATAAAGAACGCACAAACATTTCTGTGCTATTATCCTTCGCATATTTTTTGAACTTCTTAACCTCAGAATCTTTCATAAACATCTGATAGATTCCTTCAATGATAACTCGATCCGCATCGGTAAAGTTACCACTGAATCGCTCATTAACCTTATCAATGATACTCTGTAAAGTATCTTTCTTTTTGCTTGGAACCTTTGGACTAATGCTGCCACCGGGAACAAATGCCGGTGGCTTTTCATCCAAAGTGATTGCCCCTCGGAATGTTTCTGTAAGAGATGCATACTCCAATTTAATTTTATCTTCAATATCTACAAACTCGTCCCCGCTGTTTTTTGGAAGTAAGCGAATGAGATGTAAGGTGTATTGATATTCATTGAATAAATCTCTGTCATGCAGCCGAACTAGCTGCGTCACAAAAGCGTATGCCTTATTAAATTTACGCACATAATCTCGGAGCGTGTAACGGTCGTTTTCACTTAAATCCATGTATCTAGCAATAACTGGCCGGAACATCCCCGACAGTCTGCCAAGAGCGGCGGCGTCTTGGATTTTATTCGTCTGTTTTGCCATAAATTGATTAAATGTCTCTACATCCTCAAAATTGTACAGCATAAAATCACGGATTTTGTTTCGGAAATCATACACCCGGTTCAAGTCTGTACTTCCTTCAAGCGTAGTGGTCGTATAATACGGAAGGAATGCCCCTTTAATATCTTCTTCCGTATTTTCAAAGTCCAAAACAAACGTACTGCTTTTGCCAGGTGTAGTACGATTCAGACGGGAAAGCGTCTGTACCGCAGTCACATCTCGCAGCTTCTTATCTACATACATAGTGTGAAGAAGCGGTTCATCAAAACCAGTTTGATATTTGTTTGCGACAACCAGGATATTGTACTGACTGCTATGAAATACCTTGCGGAATTTCTTATCCGTCGTAATATACTTTCCGTTCTCATCCAGATTCATGGTAGCTTCTGTAAAAGGCTTCTCACTCGGATAATCATCCAAAGTCACTTCTCCAGAAAAAGCAATCATTACATCACTGCCAACACATTCCTTCGCATGATCGGCCAAATATTTCTTAATAGCAAGATAATAACGAACCGCATTGGAACGGCTGTCTGCCACAACCATCGCTTTTCCCTTTCCATTTATCTGATAGCGGCAATTTTCCAGGAAGTTTGTCATAATCATTTCCGTCTTATGAGCAATGGTGTAGCCATGCTGCTTATAGTACTTAAATAAAGCACGGGATGCCTGTCCCTCAATCAGTTCCGGATTATCCTCCGACACACGAATCAGCTTAAATGCCTCTTTCACTGTCGTATAGTTTGCAAGGACATCCAGAATATAGCCCTCCTCAATAGCCTGTTGCATGGAGTACACATGAAATGGCTCCTTGATCGGCTTTCCATCCGGTGTTATTCCTACTTCTGTCCCGAAGGATTCCAAAGTTGCTTCTTTCGGTGTTGCAGTGAATGCAAAAAACGATTGATTATCATGTCTTCCCTGGCCGATAACGGCATTGATATATTCATCGGTAAGGTCAACTTCCTCTTCCTCAATTTCTGCTTCTTCTGCATATTCCTTAATCGCAATGCCAATATCAATCAGGCTGCGGCGGAGCGATTTCGCACTTTCTCCATTTTGCCCCTGATGAGCTTCATCAATGATGATGGCAAACTTGCGTCCACGGAATTTTTCCATATCTTTCTTGGCAAAAAGGAATTTCTGAATCGTACAAATGATAATTCTCTTTTTATCGTTGATTGCTTCTGCAAGGCTTCTGGAATTCTTTTTATCATCAATCGCTTCCACCAGGCCAACCTGATGCTCAAAACCATTGATGGTATCCTGGAGCTGATTGTCTAAAACTACACGGTTGGTTACAACGATCACCGAATCAAATAATCCGTTATTCTCTGCATCATGAACAGAAGCAAGGCGATAAGCAATCCATGCAATAGAGTTTGACTTTCCGGATCCTGCAGAGTGCTGAATCAGGTAGTTTGTGCCTACACCGTTCTGGCGGACATCCGCCATAATTTTACGCACCACATCATACTGATGATAGCGTGGAAAAATCATCTTTTCTTTGGTAACGGTTTTACTCACACCATTCTTAACTACTTCTTCTTTTTCCTTTACAAAGGAAATGAAGCGATGGATCAGGTCAAGCAGACTGTCCCTCTGTAATACCTCTTCCCACAGATAGCTGGTAGAATACCCCTTGGGATTCTGCGGATTTCCTGCACCTCCAGTCACGCCGGCACCATTGGATCCTTGATTAAATGGTAGGAAACGAGTATTTCCGTCCTGAAGCTGCGTTGTCATCCATACCTCATAAAGATCAACGGCAAAGTAAACCAGAAATCGGTGATTCAGACGGAATGCAAACTCCTTAGAGCTTCTGTCACTCTTGAACTGATTGATTGCACAAATATAATCCTGTCCGGTAAGCTGATTTTTGAGTTCCAGTGCCACCACCGGAATACCATTCACAGAAAGCACCATGTCAATGGTATTGGTATTTGCCATTGTGTATCGGAACTGGCGGGCACAACCGAGAATATTTGCCTCATAACGCTCTACAGCAAGCGGATTCAGGTCGGACTCCGGCTTGAAGTAACAGACCTTTAACTTACAGCCCATATCTTCAATACCGTTGCGAAGTACATACAGCAATCCCTGATTGGAAATGGTTGTTTCTAAGCGGTGATATAGCTTGTCCGTAGCATTTTCACCGTAGTATTTGGTATACTTTGCCCATTCTTTTGGCTGGGTCTTTGCGATAAATTCGCAGAGAACATCCATATAAATACACTTGGAAACATCATGCTGACGGTTATGAATCCAGTTACCTTCTGCATCCTGTCCGCAAAACTGGGTATAGCCACCTTCCGGAGAGATTAGGAATGATTCAATATCACGCTCAAATCGTTTTTCGCTTTTATCCAAGATGTATACCCCCTATTTTAGTACTATCTTTTTTGCAACAGTTAGAACCCCTTTACCAAGAGCCGCTAAATTTTTTCTTTTTTTGAAAATCACAGTTGCTGTAGCCAAGGCGATGGTTCCCTTTTTTAACACCTTTGCCCCTTGTTCCATACCTTTGTAATCTTTACTTTTTAGTTCTTGTTTCTTAAACCCCTTCTCCATGCTCATTTTTCAATACCTCCAACAATGTTTCCCCACTAACTTCTAAAGCCACATAATCATAATTCTTCACATCATCAAGACAATGTTCCCGTTCTGTTGCTATATATTCAACAGGAATCGAATAGAACATATTGGTTAATTCCCTGTGCTGATAGCCTATCGTCTTTACTTTGCTGAAATCAATGGATCGAATCCTTGCTTCACTTAGTCGAAATGTTTCTTCTGCAGCTTCCATGTTTTCGCACATAGCATAGGAAACCGCAAGTAACCTGGTTGATTGCAGATACAGGTCATAGTAATCCTGCATTTCTTGCACCTCTCTGCTCTTTTCTGCTAAATAGCCACTATGTATAAGTTCACGCATAAAACGCATCGGAGCAGCCTTAGGCATTGGTTCAAATTCAGCAGCACGCCTCTCAAGCGTTCGTGCAATCTGTGCCTGTGCAACAAGTAAGTTTTGTCTACTGGAATCTATTTGGCGATTGCGTTCCTCCCCTTCTGGTAAGGACATCGCTAAAATCAAACCATTTCTCCCAGCCTCTAGCAGCCCAATACGGTCATCCATCTGGCCGTGTTTTATTTGTTCAACCACACGATATGTACGCTCCACCATTTCAGATAATTGAGCGATCTGTTGTTGCATCAATAAATTATGCTGACTATTAGCTAATGCCTGTATCGGGTTACCCTGAACAATTGCCTGTTCTGCCATGGGTAGCGGAGTTACAACCTTACGTTTTCCATCTTCGCCAATTCTCATTAGGCTTGGCCATTTCATTCCGGTTTTCATGTTTTCCATGATGAACATTTCTCCGGATTCATAGGCTTCCTGAAATTTTGCCGGTATCTGAACCACATATTGTGTTCCCGCTTTAATTTCAGCCAGAATTTCAGCCATGTTTACACATTGTACAGCCTCCCCTAAAAGTGCACGAAAGTCAACATCTTTGCTCTCCTGTGTAATATACAGACACTTTCCTTCTTCCGGAACTGCTGAATTAGTTTGTTCCATCTCTGCAGGCATGGTATCTGTTTTAGCTTGACTTAATTCTTCCATAGGATACCTCCATTAAATAATTTTTTGTTCATAGGATACCATGTTTTTCTTGCGAAATGACCAGGCAATACAATATAAGAAATTCGGCCAATCATATTTTAACATCAACCATATACATCCATTTAAAAAACTTCTTTCTTTCCGGTGACATATTCGTAAATGAGGGAACGCTTGTAGTGTTCCAGTTTTTCGATTTTTTCCTGTTTAATGGAAATCAAGCTGTCAATCTGAGAACACTTTTTATCAAGGTATGCTACAATTTCTTTCTGCTCTTCATATGCAGGATAAAGGCTGTAAGTTGAGTAAAAATTTAAATTAGACAGATTCTGCAAGCCCACAACCATGCCGTTTGAAGCATTACCCAAAATAGCTCGATACTGATCTGCGTGATACAGATATTCATAGAACTTCGGTACCAGCGATCTTCTCGCCTCGTATACACCATAGTGGAAAGAAACAATTCCTGTCAGTGTAGCAGCAAATAGTACTCCCAAATGTGCTTTGAAACGGTTGAGGACTAAATCGCCGAGTTCAACACGCTTCCAGTTATCGTAAGTTGATGTTTTCAGCGAAGACTCTTTCATATCATCGGTTGCAATCAAACCGTCAACTTGAGACAGCGACAGAGGGGTGTCATTGCCGTAAGGTTTTCTGTTATTTTCCTTGAACAGTCTCCCTGTTTTAACGACATCCCAATGAACCGGAATTTCTCCAATCCACTCAACGCCGCTTTCCTTCATCGGCACATTCGGATCAAGACCTTTTGTAACCACCTCGGTAATCAGGCTCTGCTTGTAGGCTTTCAGCTTTTCAATCTGTTTTTGCACATTTGCGATGAGGGCATCGACTTTCGTTTCTTGTTCGAACAAGAATGCACTTATTCGTTTTTGCTCAACCATTGGAGGAACAGGAGTTTTTAAAGAACGGAACATATCACCAGTGATGGTGTATCGAATGCTCTTAGAAAACATCTTATAATAACGGTTGGAGAATACATATTTAAACCAGTAGTCTGCATAACCGTTGTCCATCATTGCCGTACTCGAAAACACATCATATGCAGAGGTTATCATTCCATCGTAATTTGAAACGCCTGAAAATACAGCAGAACAGTCCAAGTCAAATAAGCAAAACACCATTTGACCTTTCTTAACAGTTTGGTAATTGTTATAGGATGCTGGTACTTTACCACCACTCGCATTAATGTCTCGTTCTTTAACTCCTCCAGTAGTCAAAGATAGTAACTGATAATCATCATGAGCATCACCAACCTTCTGCCCATCATAACGGAACAAAAAGCGATTTTGAATAATACTCCAGTGCGAAGGCAATGTTTCAACATAAGGTATATCTTTATTCATTTCCAAACAACTCCTTCATAAGAATAGTTTCTTCTGCCTCTAGTGCCTTGATATCCTCAAAGATAGAGGCCGAGCTTTCCGGTGCCTCAAATTTATAGAACAGACGGGTAAATGGCACCTCATAGCCGATTTTATTCTTTGCCGGGTCAATATAGGCGAGAGGATTGTACGGCAGCACATTCTTTTCCATATAAGCATCAATATCTTCGGACAGCGGAATAATTTCTGTATCAGATGCACCCTTAACAGGCTGCTTCTTGCCCTTTTTCAAAATAGACTTACCGTTCTCATCGATTTGTGCGGTTTCCACCGTCACCTTAGTAAAACCAAAGAAGCGGTTATCAAACACCTTAGATTCCACCACAAGTCCGTCATTTTCATAGGTTTTATCCGTAAACTCCTCGTATGCACGAATAATCAGGTCAATGCAGAAATCATCTAAATCTACTCTCTTGGAACCGATGTTCTTACGACGCTTCACAAAGCACTTGCTGGCATCGATCAGCTGAACTTTTCCGCTCCGGTGCATTGCTTTTCCCTTGGTCAGTAACCAGATATAGGTAGAAATACCCGTATTGTAAAACAAATCGGTTGGCATCTGGATAATGGCTTCTACCAAATCATTTTCAAGCACATAGCGGCGAATTTCAGATGCACCACTTCCTGCATCGCCCGTAAACAGAGAAGAACCATTTTGAATGATTGCCATTCTGCCTGATCCTTCCTTTAATTTTTTTACGCCGTTCAGCATAAACAACATCTGTCCATCGGAAATGGCAGGCAGGCCTGGACCAAAGCGTCCATCAAATCCAATCTTAGCTTCTGCCTCTACCTGGGCTTTTTCTCGCTTCCAGTCAATCCCAAAGGGAGGATTTGAGATAATATAGTCAAACTCATAACCACCGAAGGCATCATCGCTTAATGTATCTCCATATTTCATGCCAGAAGCATTCCCACCTTTAATCAGCATATCAGACTTTGCAATCGCATAGGTTTCCGGATTAAACTCCTGCCCGAAGCAGGTAAGACTGGCATCCTCACTGATTGTCTGCAATCGCTCTGTCAGGCATCCAAGCATCTGGGAAGTTCCCATCGCCATATCGTAAGCAGTTTTCGTGCAGCCATCTTTTTTAATTTCTACTTTTTCTGGGGCAACCAGCAGTTCGGTCATCAGATAAATAATATCCCGACTGGTAAAGTGTGCTCCAGCTTGCTCATCGTAAGACTCGGAAAACTTCCGGATCAGTTCCTCAAAAATATACCCCATATCTGCAGAAGTGATTTTTTCCGGTGACATATCTGCCTTTGTAGAGTTAAACTCCTGCAAAGTCACGAACAGGACGCCGCCTTTGACCATCAGCTTCACCGTGTTTGTAAAGTCAAAATTAGCAATAATATCTTTGATATTAGAAGAGAATCCCTGAAGATACGCTTCAAAATTAAGTTCCACACCATCCGGATCAGAAATCAGCTTTGAAAAATCATAATTACTTGTATTATAAAAATCATAACCGGAGATACGGCACAGAATTCCATCACGTGCAGCACCCTCTATGTGCTGTTCATCCAGCCTTTTCGCCATTTCCACGACTGCAGTCTTGGTAGGCTTCAAAGCATCATCAAAACGCTTTAGCACAGTCATTGGCAGAATCACTTTACCATATTCATGGGGCTTGAACAGCCCAACAAGATGGGTTGCGATTTCCCAGATCAGATTGGCTTTCGCCTGTATATTTGCATTTGTCTGCTTCTGCAGCTCATTCATTGACATTTTCGTTTCCTCCACTCATGTTCTCTTTCTGTATCAATTCTAATCTATCACCTGTCTTACCGTCCAGTACAAGACGGATAAATTACTCCTATCTTACCCCTGCCGTTTTCTTTTTTCACGTATCAGCGTACTTTTACTGATTCCAGTCAATTTTGTTACCTGGCTATACGAAGATGTCTGCAACAGCTCCATGGCGTGGTCCAGCTGTTCCGCATCCCACTTTTGTGGTCTTCCCTCTTTGAAATTGGGATTTGATGCTTTTGCAAGAACTTTTCCCTCCTGTGTTCGCTGTATAATCATGTCCCTTTCAAACTGTGCGAATGCCAGCAGCACATTTCTCATAAGTGTATTGACACTATCATTGCTTAGAACTCCCAAATTCAGTACATGAATCCGGATATCCTTATCAATCAGATCTGATAAAAGACCTGATGCCTGAGAAACGGATCGGCCAAGACGATCCAGTTTTGTAACAATCAAAGTGTCACCAGATTTTAAGACGGACTGCAGTTTTGAAAACTCCGGTCTCTCCATTTTTGTTCCGGTAAAGGTATCTACATAGATTTCCTGTGCTCCTGCAGCCTGCAGAGCCTGTTTCTGAGCATCCAAACTATTACCGTCATGTGCCTGCCCTTTTGTAGAAACTCTGGCATAGCCATAAATCATAAAAATTCCTCATTTCTTCCGTTTCGTTATGAATATAAGTTTTGATACCAATATTATAGCTTATGAATATAAGTTATGCAACCAGTGCCAAAACTCAAAAGTTTTGATACTAAATATGGTTTCTAAATGAATCCGATTACTTGCTTTTTAGATCATCTTCTGTTATAATATAGTTGAACGAAGAAGGTCGTGGTCGTTCGGCTCACGGTTGGAGTTCCCAAATGAGAGTTCGGCTCACTCTCCCGAATAGGTGTAATGCCGAAAAGCAAGTAGCCTTACTAAAGAGTAGCAATGCTCCTGATTTCGGTCAGGAGCATTTTTCATCTTCTCTATACAGGCGGACTACCATGGACACTTTACTGCAAAAATACAACGACTACATTCGTTTAAAAAACTGCAGAGCAGAATATCAATTATCCAACGGCCTTATCATTCAATTTACATACAAAGAAGAAAATTTTATTCATCTTCTTGGCCTACATAAACTTACGGATATTCAGCTCATTCAATTTTTCAATGATAAAAACAACAAAGTAGTTCAGACAAAATACATCATAAAACGGATCAAAAACAACCGATTTACGGACTCAATGGTAAAAGCAAGCACTTTCTATCATACGATTGCTTCCAGGTACGAAAGCTTTTCTTATGATAACCTGACTACTCTCAACTACACAGATGCGGTTATCGACTTCGATCCGGCCCTTATCCATTCAAAAATCAAAAGTAATTATCTGCTATTTGAACAAAAAGCAGATACCGGATATAACCATCTTGGCATCGCCGCTGATCCAGTGACTAATCGGACTTACATTGAAACATTCTTCCACCAGGAAACAGATATGTATATAAGCGGACAGCAAATTGTAAAAGTAAAAAGTTTTACTCTCTACACACCGGAAAACGATATTATTGTCACTGACTCATTTTAAATTTTTTAAATTATGCTATATTTTTAAGATTATCATCGTGTACTAATATGTGGACGGAAATAAATACCGTCACATAAGCAAACATAAAAAT
>ENA-OQEY01000480-OQEY01000480.1-human-gut-metagenome-genome-assembly--contig:-NODE-480-length-25634-cov-8.635481_pt1 | contig 25634 bp, 25 predicted proteins | sample MGYA00242801_ERZ504647 | MGnify/ENA primary metagenome ERZ504647 (study PRJEB26092, sample SAMD00036204) | human gut metagenome | host: Homo sapiens | study: EMG produced TPA metagenomics assembly of... | reverse complement strand
CCCTCACCCTCGCCAAACTCAACTTTTACGTTGATATGTCCGTCTGGCTTTTTGTGGGAAAGCAGTACTACCGTCTCCACATGCGGTGTCGTTTTTCACTGCTTTAACAGTACGCGAACCCGCATAGTTACTGAGTTTTTACACCCTTTGACAGGTTGCTAATATCTGCAATCATAAGGTTAAGACATGGCGTACAGACCGTTTGACTTTGTAAACGTGTGGCGGGTACGCCGATATTTTGTAACACTTTTATAATACAAAATTATTCTAAATACTGCTACCATATTTGGTAATATATCAGTACGCCGATTTGTTTTGGGCATTTTTGCGAATGGCATTAACACCCTTTCAATGTTCACTTTTATTGAAACCGATATTTTCCTTTTCCATGTCCTGTTACAGGTACGATTACCTCACTATCAACCAACAGTTTTATTAACTTGGAAGCTCTTGATGGCTTTAATCCAGTAATTTCTTCAACTATCGTTCTTCCGAAACAATTTTCTTTTCCACATTTTGAAAATATTTCTACTGTATGATTTATTGTTTTTTCTGAAATCGTATCTGAGAAAGAAAGTAATTTATTTCGAATGTCCACTTTTGTGCTTTCAATGTCCACTTCTCCACTCTTAATGTCCACTTTTACTCTTTCAATGTCCACTTCTGCAAACCTTCCACTAATGTGCATCGTACGATTATGAAGTTCATTCTTCTCATCCAACAATAAATTTCTTAAAAACAATTCCAAATACTCGGTTGTTTCATGAACACCATTTTTCAAATCGTTATAATTGGCCCTAACAAGTGCATTTCTAAAATACCATGCATTCTCCGCAAAAATGTCGTTAGTTGCATCAAATCCAAGTGTTCTAAGATACTTAATAAAAAATACTGCCGTAGTTCGTGTGTTTCCCTCTCCGAATACATGTATCTGCCATAATCTTGATACAAAAAACGCCAGGTGGTGAATAATTTCTTCCATGCTCAAGTTTTTATAACTAAACTTCTTTTCCTCTGCAAAATCATAGTCCAAGGTTGCGCGAAGTTCTGATGCACTTCCATAAAGAACCGTTGCTCCATTCAGCACCCATTCCTTTTTTGTAATATTATAATCTCTCAGTTTTCCTGCATGTCCATAAATCCCAGCAAACAACTTTTTATGAATAGAGATATACTCATTCGGAGTAAAACTAAATGCTTTCTCCGATAAAATTTTTGCAATTCTAACAGCAACTTTGTCGGCCTCTTCCGTACGGTCGTCTGTATCTGCTTTTGGATTTTCTTCATAATACGTATTTAGAAGTTCCTGCGCTTCATCAATCGAAATATCACCTTCAATATTCTTTATTGCAGTATCAATCAAATACTTCGAAGGCTTTAATCCATCCACTGCTTGAAGTCCGATAGCTGTATGCCAGGCGTAACCTTTGTCTCTTTTACTTGGTTCTGATTGCCTTATATACTCTTTAAAAGGATCTTTATCCATCAAATTGCCTCCATTCATTTTTACCAATACCAGCTCTTTCTGATACTGTCTTGCAAAGATTTTTCCTTTTCTTCAGCACTTTTTTCATGCTGACGTTTTCCCAGATATTCATCCTCAGTCTCTATAGACGGATCATACCAGTCAGCTTTCTTCAGCGCCCATTCAATCCATTCTGGAGTAATATCTTCATTTCCACTATCTATCATAGCCTGAATATATTCTCTTATTTCCTTTGCAATTCTATAGTCTTCAGCTTTGTTTACAAGTTCTTTTACAAGACGAATTTCTTGTTCTTTTCTTTGTCTATTTTCTTCTCTACATCTCGCTTCTTCAACTCTCTTACGTTCTGCCTCTTCACGTGCTTCTCGTACAATTCTATTCTCTTCTGCCTTCTCATACAGGGTAACCAAAATATCACCCAGTCTATCTTCTAATTTTTCAGAATCGTTATCTCTAATGTAGCTTCGCTCCCCAAACTCAATACGAAGTTTACCATTATATACCTTGTCATATTTTCTAATTTGCGGTTTTGAAGCCCATCTATGATTTTTGATATCATCATTATACTTTACGAGCTCCTGTGCCTCTTGCTTAGTCATTTCATGCTTTACTTGGTCTTGACTCTCAACCATACGAAATCTAACAATATCATCTCTAATTTTCACAGACAAATCACTATTAATACTTCCACCTAAAGATTCAATTGATTTGAATACGGTATCTAATATAGCAATTGCACGTGACATACACTCATCAGACATTTCCTTAAAGAATGCAGGTTCGTTTTCTGGTTTATTATGTCTTGGATTATAGTATGGTCTACTCTGTGCTTCTTTCAGTTTTGACTTATAATCTGCAATATCCTTCTTGTATTGGACCAACATTTTATGCAATCGTGTACTTTGACTTATCTGCAGATTGCATGCATATTCTAATACTTTATTTCTTTCCGTCTCATCCAAATAATCAAGAATTCCATCCGGCCACTTAGGTATATTCTCCATTTTTTTCTGTGATAAATCTTCCTCGACTGCTACGTCCAATTCTTCTGTTACGTCAGTATGCACTTTCTCTACTACTTCTGCCTTAGCTTTCCGAATACGCTTAACAACCGCGTCTTTCGTTATCAATGAAATTTCTGTATCTTCCAATCCAGAAAATTCTACAATCTCATTCGATACATCTTTTCCCATATTCTTCTTAGTCCAATAACCAGAAGAAGGAAAAGATATATTTTCTACTTTACAAGTTGCTATCAGTTTACCATAATTCAAGTTATATTTTCTGGCTACCCCTGCAACTGAAAGAGCCCATATTTCATCATAGAGCTGCTTACGAGTCAATTTAACTATTCCTTTTTCATTCTCCATCCTGGCAGCTCCTTTCCTGCATATTTTTTGTCAACATCTTTGTATTTTCCCAGCGAAAACGCATATTCATAAAGCTCTAATCCTGCTGATCCTCGTTTTCGCTTAATAGAAAAACCAAATCTTTTTTCATTTCTTCAAACTGTTCTATTATAGTATTTAGACTCTTTTCTATATTTTGAACTTGTACTTCTGATGTTTTCCCATACTTATATGCAATCAATCTCTCACCAATTATGTGATAGGACCAACTCTCAGAATATGTTCTATCTCTTTCTTCATTGTGAATTGCAAAACCGATCGGTAAAAGATCATTTCTCATGCCGATACTAACCGCCATAGGGGATATGCCTAGGTAATCTGCCGCTATCTTACATGTTATTTTACTCATATTTCTAATATCTTCATCTGTATATTTAGGCATAATTTATCTCCTTTAATAAAAATATTTTTCCGCCCTGAACAAGAAAAACTTTTTAAGCTATAAGTAAGTCGCCTTAATCTAAAAAATCAAACTGAGATGCTTTTGATGCAGTTTTGAACCCATCATTTCTATCATGCTTTCCTTCTTCGTTTATTTCTGTTAATATATCTTTAATTTTACTTAGGCCACTTATCTTAAATTGGTATACGGTAAACTATCCGTACTGCTCTAACTTTAAGCCGCCGTTTCCGGCGGCAAGGTTTTAAATATTAGTTGCTTTTGTTTTGCTCCGGCATATTGCTGGAAGTTTTTCAGACCATGGCAGGATATCATCTATAAAACTATATTCCCTGTCATCCTGGTGGTCCTTCAATACAGTCAGGACATGTTCAAGATACCGAAAAGGATTCAGATTGTTAGCTTTTGCCGTTTCTGTGATGCTGTAGATAATGGCACTGGCATTTGCGCCATCCAGACTGTCGATCAGCTTCCATGCATGCTTATGGAGACAAAAGCTACGCAGAGCACTTTCTGTCGCATTGTTATCCATAGGAATATCACCGTCTTCCAGAAAGGCTTTCAGAGAAACTTCCTGATTGATACAGTAGTTGATCCCATCCAGAGTCTTTCCTCTGGAAAGCTGATTTTTAATCTGGATCTCTTTTGCCCATGCAAAGAAGGCCTCTACAAGAGGTCTGATATTGGCCTGACGGTACATCTTTCTGACTTTTGCAGGCTGTCCCTCCATCTGGTTGTCCAGATGATAGATTGCTGCGATCCGGCTGACTGCTTCGTAAGCTACAGTCTCTTTCGCATTTTTCTGTGCTGCTTTCGGCAGGGCTTTCAATGCCTCCGCAAACCTGCGCCTTGCATGTGACCAGCAGCCGGCAAAGACGATGTCTGGATTTTCCCTGTCCAGCTTCCTGTATGCAGAGTAACCGTCGCATACTACGATCCCTTTAAAATCCTTCAGGAATTCTTCCGGATGGTCCGCTTTTATGATTGTCTGGTTGTCCTTACCAGCGTAGACTGCCACATGATGTTCTTCAACAGTATAGACTGCCGGCTGCACACGTACCCTTTTATATATCTCGTCTGGAAGCTGTTTCCATCCATCTGTGCCAAAGACATCCTGGAGTTTTTCTTCTGACAGGGTATGGACGATCACTTCAATCGGAAGATCTTTTAGATCTGCCTCCCGTTTTCCTTTATTTTTACGACGCGGCTGTATCACATCTTCCTCAACAGGCTCAACCACATACAGTGTTTCCGTAAGTGCTTCAGCCTCATTAAATATAAGCTCCAGTTCCAGCTGTCCGGAGATCGTTTCCAGTTTTTCGGAAGAACGGCCGTAACACTTATTGTTTGCATCAGCGATCTGCTCGATCAGGCGCTCCATGTTTGTATTCAGCTGGTGAATCTGATCCTGCATGGACAGGATGACTGCCATAAGTGTTTCCCTGCTGAAATTATTCAGTTCTTCTTCTGTATATACTTTTGCCATGGATGCCGTTCTCCTTTATCTGATGTTCCTATTGTAACGCAAAGATAAAGAAAAAGCGAATCAGGCAGACAGGGTATTCGTCATTTTTACTAATAGATGAATACTCTGAAAAACTCAAAAAACTATTAGTTTTTCGGGCTTTTCAGAGTACTTATCCACAAGCCCTGTAAAGGGGCCTGAAAGTACTCCTGAATAAATGAAGGCAGCGGAATTATGAAAAGTGGATAACTCTTTTTCGGGACTTATGATGATTGGAAGATGTTTTTTTATTTTCTCTGTTTTGCACAGGATCTTATAAAATCTTATCCGGTCTGACTTCCTGGATCGGATGGCGTGCAACAATTTCCAGTCCCTGCATGAGATATTGGTACTGCTCTGGGGTGATCTCCAATGCTTCTTCTTTTGTGCGGGGCCAGTTGAATGCAACCAACTCCAGTCTTTTGTATAGAAGCAGGAAGCCGTCGCCTTCCCAGACCAGCCCTTTGATGCGGTCAGTACGTCTTCCGCAGAACAGGAACAGAATATCTTTTTGATACGGATCCAGCTGAAAATTGAACTTGATAATGGATGCAAGCCCCTCCATACCACGTCTCAGATCTGTGTAGCCGGTAGCGAGATAGATCCTGCGGAACCCGGAAGCATCATTCAGCATGAAAGATATCTCCGATACGTGACAGGAGTTCTGCTGAAACGGAATTGGATATCTCTACAGAGACCGGTCCTTTTCGGAGGATGATATCCGGATGGAGTCCATTTCTGACAGACTCCTGTTTTATTGGAATGCTGATCTCTGCGAACGAAATCTTTTGTGGGCTGGTTTCATCTGCCGGGTCTGTGATAACCGAAAGGTCCTTTGATGTCAAAGCAGCAAAAGCTTCTTTTCTGAGAATCCTTTGCCAGTAAAAGAATTGTTTGTCTGAGATCCCATTAGCCCGGCACCATTCAGTTTTATTCATACCGCTGTTCAAACATTCATTCATGATCTGGGTCCAATGTTCAATGCGGACCTGACGTGTGATCTTATCCATAAGATCCTCCTTTAAAAAACTTTTAGTTTTACAAAGGGATTATCTCATGGTTTTAGGTGAAAAGCACGGTACTAACTATTTACCGTATACCGAAAATGACAGTAATATAGGCAAAACAAGGGTTTCCGGAATCATCTGTAGGTTCCGGAAACCCTTGTTTCAGAAATAGTTACGTTGTTACCGAGCTGCGATACCAGGCAGTATAAGCCTTGCGGTGTAACAAAAATCAAATAATTAAAAGGTGCTAAATAATTAAAATGTGTGATATTCTACAGAAATCCTCTTATTTCTAGTCATACGAATCTAAATTTCACTTAGCAAAGTATATGACGCATCGTCGTTCATTCGCTGTCGAATTACCTTCAACCCTTTATCCATCAACGCCCTTAAGTAAATATACGGAGTATCGGTATTGTCATACATAATAGATATTAAAGTATACCACTTTCTTTCTGGGTCTAGCGTGTTTGAACCAAAGTTGGAACCACCAGAATCGGATAATGTATATAACTCCGGATTAAAATCTTCAAAATGATTTTTTATCATGTATGCAGCTGCGAATGTTAATACATCGGCTTTGTCCTTGAAAAAACCAGTTTCTGCAATAATTTCATCTGCATATCCTGAAGCCTCAATTGAGACTGCGATCTGACTTATATCTTTATAATCAGCCATAGCTACATCCTCCTTAGTCAATCTTAGTGTTAAATGAAGTAACCCTATTCAGTCTATACTCCTTAATAAGATTTCCTCCAAGAATTTCTCTTGTCTGATTCGGATCGATTTCACCATCATAGACAAGAAGGATTACCTGATCCGAAAGCTTAGGAAGTGTTTTTGTTACATTTCTTTTATGCGTAGGATCAAGTCTTCCGAAAGGAGAATCCATTATTACTGGTCCCTGCAGCGGTGCGTTTTTATGAAGTGCTCCAATCAAAGATAGTGCAACAACATGCTCAAAGCCCGCAGACCTTCCAGGAACTTTCTTTCCAGCCTTATGTATTATCTCTAATCCATAATTATCATTAATCTGAAGACGCTCATAATCTTCATCTGAGCTCATATTTACAAATAATGATGATGCATCTGCTTCTACACTTTCTTTAAGACGTACACGGTACTTCTCTATTCCTTGTCCAAAGATATTTTCAATCTGCTGACATATCTTGAGTCGCTCAGTTGCTGTTAATACATCTTTATTCTTTGATAGCTGTGTTACTTTCGCATCTAGTTTTTCCCTTTTTATTTCGGCATCCTCTTTAGCCTTTCTTTCCTTTGTTATTCCTGCGCGTAACTCTGCGATCTTGGCCTGAGACTTAGAATACTGAGTAGTTAAACTTGCTACAGACGGATCATAATCACCAAATGTCCTTATCTGTTTCTCAATATCACTCAATTCTTGAGCTAAGTTAGAAATTTGAATTTCAATTCGGTTTAATGAATCAGATGTAGCCTGAATACTTCTAACATCAACATTCAATTTAACTCCACGAAGAGCACTTATTTTCTTTTGCATGAGATCTAAAGAAGTTCTTTCATCTTCTGTTAATGCAGGATGTGAACTCTTAAGATCATCTAACTTCATCTGCAAGTGGTGCGCCCATTCATCCGTCAAGTTCTGATCACAAACCTCACAATGATGATCAGAAATTGCTTTTTCCATTTCAGAAAGAATTGTGTGACTAGCCTGTACCTCCGTCTTTTTCGCATTTAGTTTATTAACTTCAGCCTGTAATTCGCTAATGAGTTTTTGGATAGTTGGCGATACCATTCCCTGCCAAGCGTTTTTCATAGCTGATTGTAAACTTGCTCGAAGTTCATCTCGATCAGCTTCCGCCTTCTTCAATGTCTGATCCGTAACTGTTTCTCTTGATAGAAGAGTTCTTAATTTATCGGTGTCATCCATTTTCTTTTGAATCGATGCACAGTTATTCTGTTCGCTCTCTAGCTCTCTTTCCAAACGGTCCATTTCCGCTTTGTGCCCATCAATTTCTGCTAATAATGCATCTATCTTATTAGCATAATCTGCAGTGTTTTTATCATTTTGTGCAGCTTTATTCTTCGCAGTAATGTAACTTGAAACTAAATCTGAAATATCTGCCTTAGCATTTGTCAAAACCGGCATGCCTAATATTTTTTCGATGCTACTTTTGATCACTCGTCCTTCATCGGATGTGTCATCCAGAAGAGTTTCGTATTCCTGTAATAACTCACCATCAAAGAGGAAGAAACGAGAAATGTCAGGAGGCATAATTTGTTTAATCTCGTGATCTCGATCTGATACAGATAAGATGGTTCCGTTTTTCTTTAAAAAGAAATCTTCGATAAAATCTTCATTTGTTGATGGCGTATAAATACCATCTCTTAAATGAACACCTCGCTTTAAAGTATAATTATCACCATCGTTACTCATTTTCAAAGAAATCGAAAAACCATATTTACCATCTGATTTTGCTTCTTCATTAGTCAATGCAATATAATCAGTAGTTGTCCCTCTTCTGTATTTCACATAGCCAAAGAGGGCATATCTGAATACGTTCAATAAAGAGGTTTTTCCTCTTCCGTTATATCCCCAGACAATTGTAACCCCATTATTTTGAGTAAATTCAATTGATTGCTCACCCTTGAAGGGACCGAAATTTGTAATTTTAAGGCGTTCAAATCGCAACATAACCTTCCCTCCTCTTATACTTTTTCATCAATAAATGTTTTGATGAGAGCCTGTGTTTCTGCTCGTCCTGAGACACGACTATCATCCTCCTGATTTGCAAACTGTGTATCTACAATTTTTTCGATAATTTGGCTATCCAATTCCGGATAATAATCACTGCGAATCTTCTCTAGTGTAGTTTTTATTTCTTGAAGGTTATCATTCGTCCTCATCCTCTGATCCTCCTGTTAAATATTCGTTATAATCGATACCATAATCTAGCGCGATTATCTTTAAGTCTGTAATGCAGCTTGGATTTTCTGCCCATGTTCCGAATTGAATTGCTCGAGATAATTCTCCAAGAACAATACTGTCTGCACGATGTTCTTCTTCTGACAATTCTCCCATTGGCAACGTAATAGCATCATAAAGATGTGCAAATGGTTTTCCAGGACTTAAACGTAGAACACGCCCCCTCCTCTGAATAAATTCTCGAGGATTCTTCGAAGAAGCCAAAATTAATGCATGCGTTGTTGATGGAATATCCACACCCTCATCAAGGCATTTAATTGAAACAAGCACTCCGCCGTGCCTCTCAAAATATCGTAATGTCTCAGTCCGGTCTCCATCCATCTCCGCATAATATTCGTATGCATCCAGATCTGCATCTTCTGCCCGCTGTCGAATCTCTTTTAGCTGTGTTTGGTTGTCACAATAGACAATCCATTTTTGGCCTGGTTTAAAGTTTTCTTTAAGAATCTTTATGGCCAATTCCGCTTTATTAGCAGCATTTTTCAAAATTCTTGCTCGATTAATCATCAACTGACTTAAATGAGGGTTTGCTTTTATTATCTCCGGTGTTAACTTTCCACCATTTGTCGATCTAGCAATTATTTTTGAAATTTCTTTCGATATTTTTTCCCACTCCTCCATCTCGTAACTATTTAAGTACACCTTGTTAGGATGGTAAAAATATCTTGTCAAAACATGGGATTTAATTGCATCATCTAAAGAAAATTCTGGTTGAATTATTCCTCCAAAATATGTAAATATAGCTTCTGTTCCTTCTCTATCTCCATAACGTTCTGGTGTTGCAGATAGGCCAAGCCGCGCCCCAGCATTGATATTAAACACATTACGTCTCTTTGCGCTTCCTAGGTTATGGACTTCATCAGCCACTAAAAATAAATGGTTCCCAGCCTCAACATTAGAATAAAATTCTTCGCTTGATGCTGTCGACATAATTGCAATAATAATTTTGTTTATTGAAGAATTCGCACGAGTCCATTTAGCAAGTTCTTGTGGTTTACGCCATGTATTATTTCCATCTCCGCATAGCAGGAAATTAATATCTTGTGTACTTATACTTTTCTCGAGATCAATTCTCCACTGATATAACAATTCTTTTGATGGTACAAGAACGAGAACGGTTTCTCCACGCTTCAAGGCATCTGCAATTGCGCATATCGCAGTAAAGGTTTTTCCACTTCCGGTTGCATGCTTTAAGACACCTCTTCTAGAATGATTTTCCCAATCATTCAACGCACGTACTTGATGTTTTCTAGGTGTTCTTCCTTTTGGATCAGGCTTCCATCTTTCCTCTGCTGATACCCTAACTTTGATTTCGTCAAGGAGTTGATCAATATCTTTTTTATCTGCATTTTGTAATATTTTTTTGTTGATTGCTTCTGGAATCTCATACACTGCAACACTTTCGCGTACTTTGTTTTTCCAAATTCTCTCAAATAAATTCGCAGACGTTTCAATTCGCTCGAGCTCTTTTCCGCCATCCCAACTCTGAAACACGTCAGTGGATTCGATGTTGCCATCATTCGACAATCCCTTAAAAGTCTCGTTAAACGAGCCTCTAAAACCTACTCTATTACCTTCTGCGTCATAAAAGATTCCTATTTTGTCGTGAAATAACGCTTTGATGTTAGGATGTCCATTTTTATTAACCACTGCAATTTTTATCTTGATTGTTCCATTTGCAATCAGACATGAAAGCAGCCTTGATGGAAGATCGAGATTTTCATCTTGTGTAATTTCTTCAAGTTCTCTCTCCAACGCTTGCGCCAATAAATCATCATTTTGCGCGGCATTGCCTTCTTCCATTGCAGCAACATCCTCTGGAGATATTATAGGTGAGCAGATAATTCTCATTGTTCCTGCATTACTCAGAAATGCTTTTAAGGCTTTCCATGCAATCACATAAATGGTACTCCCAAAAAATCCAGATATTCTATCATATGAAATAGAATTCATCATACAAGGAATATAAAAGTCGCCAGCAATGTCATCATCAATTCGATTGTATGATCCCTTAAATTCAAAATCTGATAACAACATACTTATTCTCCTAACAGTAAATCTATATCTACATCTACTCGTTTCTTTATCGCGTCAATTAACCTATCCGGCTGAGATACAACGATCCATTCACCATTTCCTCTTTTTTGGGTTGCATAAACGGGTTCAGAATAGGACTGTAATAGCATCGCTAAGGAAACCTGAACGTTTGCGCTATACGCGAATTCCATATGTTTCTTAAGTTCCCATATCACAAAAACTCCATCCTCTTCATCCCAAGTTGGACGCGCAAATCCCATTAAAAGGGTAATGATGCCCGGTTCAATTATAAAAGAACCTCGTTCTCCTCGTTTTTGTCCTGGTAAAATAATTTGACTTTTACATTCGCCTGCTTGTCTAGCTCCAGGTGGATTTGTACAATTATACAAATATATTTTAAGTTTCCAATTATACGGAGCAGTCAGTTTAACCATCAAAGGTTTTTCGGATATATCGCTATGTGATTCAACATAGCTTCCGAGCGAATCAAGCAGAGTACGATGTAATTCTTCTGTAGTTAATCTTTTCGCCATAAATTACATCCTCATAGAACAATCGATTCACCATTAGTAAGGCGTTCATATCTTTCCCTCGCCACATCTTGATCTTCAGTAAAACGAAAAACACTTGTAGCAAGATATTCTTGGCTGAGTTCAATTGAAACCCAGTGTCTATTCAACTTTTCAGCAACCTCGCCAGTAGTGTTTGATCCAGAAAAAATGTCTACTACTAAATCCCCTGGCTCGGTGAGAAAATTGATATAAAACTCAGGAAGGCCCGCCGGAAATCTTGCTGGATGGCTCTTTATTTTTAAGTCTTTGCAAAATTTCAAATAGTGGCTATTACTCTCGCTGTTTGGTATTTGTAAAAGATTTGATGGTATGGCACCACCATTATCAACATTAAACTTATCGCTCATCACATGCCCCGACGGTCTCTCTTTTGGCGTATAATAAGTCCCTTCACTTTTTAACAGTCTTTTCATAGAATCCGAGTAAGGAACAAGAACATTTTTAACGTCCGCCTTCGGCATGTCCGATACAGAAAACCACCAGTTTGTATTAACACTATCTTTTGCTCGAATCTTTCTCTTATTAACCCACTCTATAGGTGATGGGAGCTTTGAAGGGTTGTACCAGAAAAACTCCTCTGCTAAATTATATCCCAGTTCATCGACCATCTTTATTAATAATCTATACTGATACAAGGAGCGGACTGGGCGTCCTTTACAATAAGCTCCGCCAAGATCTACTACAAAACTCCCAGTATCTTTTAATTTTTCTTTTGCGATTTTTGCAAACTCTAAAAACCAATCAACATATTCATTTTGTGCTTGATTTCCGTATTCTTTTTGCCTCTGCAACGCAAATGGAGGTGAAGTAATAAGTAAATCAATGCTCTTATCATCAAACTCCTTTAGTACTTCCAAACTGTCTCCATTAATGCAACTACCTAAATCTGTCGAATACGAAAGATGTCCTTTCGACAGACTATCTATTTTTTCTTTTATTGGATTATTATGTGTTATCATTTCTTTCACCTGTTTACATTTTATAAATGTGGAAATAGCTTAGTCATCTATGCTATCCATAATATCTCCGCGGTGACAGCCCATCGCCTCACATATTTTTATAAGGACATCTGTCGTGATGTTATCTCCCTTACCGAGTTTTGCTATGGAGTCTGAACTTATGCCTGCCTTATCACGAAGATCATTATTCTTCTATCTGATCGTCTTTCACTACTTCGACAATATCTGCAATATCACAATCAAAATATTCGCAAATTTTCAATAGCACATCCGTTGTGATATTTGCACCTTTACCAAGTTTCGCAAGTGACGCCGAACTTATCCCGGCCTGCTTTGCGAATTTAGTTTTTGTCAGTTCGTGTTCGACCAACTTTACCCACAACTTTTTATATGATAATTTCATCATTTCTCCTTTGGGATGTCCTTTCTCCAACTAGGCATAAAGCCATAAACGTGACCATCTTTTTCATTCTTGTGATAAATTATTACATTAACATCTTCGTCCTCAAAATCCATGTCTGGGAGTGCATTTAAATTGTCAACGATAATAATCTGCCCTCTTCCTCGATTATGAATTATGTACTCATAGAGGCCGTTTCGTATGGTTTTCTGATCAAGTTCTTCATCATCCTCATCCAATCCAAGAAGAGGCGTATCTATCATAAGAAAACCTGGTTTAATGAATGTATCTTCCTTGTTGAAATACTCATACAACATTAATCCTACAACCGAATTTAAGAACGAACGGTATCCTTGGCCCTGGTCATCCGACTTTGGTTCACCATCAATTAGTATGTCAAAATTCTTAAAATCCCAACTAGCGTACCCTCCAAGACGATAATTGCATCCTTTCAATATCTTATTCAGTATGGTATTGAACTCCATACCTACGACTTCTTCAATTTCTTTTTTCACATAAAAGAGTGGCAGATTTTTCTTTCGTTGCAATTCAGATACCTTTTTTTCTCCCAATATTGCTAATTGACTATTTACAAAATCAATACCTGTCTGGAAAGTAGTGTAATCTTTATAACGCTGTAATCCGGTTCTATAATCCTGAATTACGTGATTTTTTTCTTCAAGAGCACGGCTTACCGCAGTTCTACGCTGATATAAGTCTTCAATATTCGATTGAATATCACTTTGCTCCTCCTGAACACTTTTTAATGTAGCAGCAATAACAGTAAGCTCAGACGCGATACGCTTTATCTCTGCTCGAATTGCATCCATGTAAGGCTCATCATGTTCCACCTGTACTTCACCCCCACAAAACGGGCAGACGTTGTTGGAAGGCAATTCTTTTACTGCCTGCTCACCCTTAGCCAAGAAATCAAGCCTTTGCAAATCCGCTTTATATTGGCTAATAAGTGACTCATACCTATTTTGTAGTACGCGACAATTTGCATCCTGCTGCTGATATCCTGACAGTTGTTGCGCTATTGCTTTGCTCTCCTCGATCAATTCACTCACTTCCTGCTGAGTATCTTGGATATGAGTTGTAAGTTCCTGCATCTCCTTCTCAATATCAGTGCCTGCAAGTTCTTCGAGCTTCATGATATAGCTAATACGTTGCTCTTTTAGATCATTGGTTCTTTCCTCTATATATTCAAGAATTCCATTTTTACGCGCTGTTGCCTGTTTCGGATTTAATATTTCTTGAATCCCTTTTTTATAATCACCGGTTAGCATGAAAAATAACGAAGCAAGAAGTGGAGTTTCCTCATAATGGTTATCTTTTATAATAATTGACTCAGATTTTGATATTTCATCCTCATCAATCAAAAAGACACTTGCAACGTTTCTCCACGACATTCTTTCTCTTGCATACCGAGCACTCTTCGGTATTTTTATAGTCTCATCCAACCCGATAATACGTAACCAAAGATCATTCAAATAATACAAACTTGATTTTTGATAATCAGTCGCATAGTCTCCATTTTCAACCGCTTCATTTTCACAAATAACCTGAACCGAATCTTCATTCAATTTTCGTGTCAGAATTACTTCTCCAAATCTTTCTGTAACAAAAGTTCCTTCTATATCTGTATATCCAGTTGCCGGAGTATATGGTCGTTTATCTGCTCCAAATAAATAGTTGATGCATCTGAGAATCCACGTCTTACCTGTATTTGACCTTCCCTGAATAAAATTCAATCCATCGGTAAATTCAACTACTCCATCTATTTTCCCAGCCCCAGAAACGCGGAGCTTCTTTATCATAAAGGTCTGCATTCTTAGCCCTCCTTACGGTTGTTAACTGATAATCTACTGATATATTGCAGAATTTCTTCATCGGAATATGAAGCGAACCGATTACTTACAATCTTGGCCCCAATCACATATGCATGTTCATATGGTGAATTCAACCTTTCGACCACTTCTTTTCCGCGTGGACTAATGCTATATAAAAATCCTTCTTCCGTATTTTCAATCTTCAGGAAATCATTTTTTACAGCGAGTTTTATTGCTTCTGTTATTCTTTCACGCTTTGATGTGAATTCAGAGAATCCAAATTCATTGTCTCCATGGAGATTCTTATCTAAAATGCGGCACTTTTTCCCGAAAATACAAATAAAGTCCAATGCAGCAATTCGATCAACATTTACTGGCTGATCTACTGTATTTATAAGTAGTAAAACCCTCAACATATTCTCAAAAGGCGTGTTAAATACTTTATTCCTCATATGGATCAACCCACGATACAATCGTCTTGTCGTTCACGAGAATATGAACTATTCCAAGCCTCTCTAAATTTCCAATCAAATTTTTCACTGTCATAAGCTTTGACTTTGAAAGTTGAACATCTGATATTTTTTTTAATACTTCAAGTAATCGGCGGTATCCATTATCAAAGTCATCATAGTATGTAGTTTTTATCCCTCCAAAAGCATCCTCTTTCAAAATATCAAACTGATTTTCTCCGTCTTCATATACTTCACTGATGGAACGCTGGATACTTTCGGCACTAAGGTATGCTTTCCTTTGAACATAAAAGTTTACTTGATATTTTTTAGGCAAGGAGGGTATGTCATTAACCGTTACTTCATCCCGAGACAAAACCTCGGCATATGCCGCACAAAGCGCAGAAATATATCCAGTCTCAAATTCGTATATTTGTGAATCAGTTAATTGAATCGGCAACTCAATAACAGCACCATCTATATATAGCTTACCATCCTCGCAGTAGATTCTATCTTCTGCGAGATTTTTTATACTCGGTTTAGGATCATGAATCGTCAATACAATATCGACATCATGAATTCCATTCGCAAGTCCATGGAAAAGTTGATCAAATATATCCTGAATGGCAGAACCGAGTTCATTTACTTCAACATCCAGATTCTTTCTTGTTAAAAATTTCTGTAAATGTTCTTTGGCACCGTCATATAAGGCATCTACCTGATCCGCCAAAGTCATGCCGTCATACAAACTACAGATTCTTGCGGCACGTGCTTTTGATATCCACTTATCCTTATCTCCCTCAAGAATCTGATCAAGCATATTAATCGAAATATTCTTTTCCATCGGATTATATTCATGTAACCATTCCGCTTGCTGTTCCTCATCTGTCATTGGATCACGAATAGCATCCCTTACAAGTCTTTTTACAAATTCACCGGCACGTCCTGCTGGGTCCATATGAAGTTTTAATTCTTGAGCAATTTCATGAAAATACATTGAAGTTCATACTCCTTTGACCTTTTTAGTCAAATCTAGGTCAAACGCATTTTCGACCAGAATGACCGGATTGATTACAATAAAGTCAACCTAAGGTTGAGGCCTAAAAGTTTCTCAAGTATTATACCGCAAAAACGAGCGTTTTTCAATATATTGCAGCTATTCGCACATAAACATTCTGCGAACGCAAATATGTTTTTCAATCTCCAGGTTTAAAAGAATGAGTCATTCTCACAAAATATTCTCAAAAATATCCAGATAAAAAGCTAAGACAGGAAGGAGGACATCCGATGACAAATTCGAAAAAAGAATGTGGCTCACCAATATCGAGAATGCCGCTAATTCAGTGGCAGCCGAGTATGGTTCTTCTACTGTAAAGTCTGTGTTTGCAAGATACGATGCACACGGATTCTATGACTTATCGTCTTGCTATTACGGCGAAGTGTTTACTGATTTAGAAATGATAGCAAATGACAACTAATACATCGTCCGGAGGCCGACGTTAAAGGTGCCCAATCATCCGACGATGCGTTCTCTGATCAAGGACGGTCCTATCTGAATCTGATGAACAACTAAATAACCAAACCAGCTGAATAGGACAAGCTGGCCAAACCAATAGGAGGAAACTCGCTATGGCAATGGCCAACTATATTCAGGTATCGCACATGTGGAATTTCCTCCGTGTCAATCCAAGGAGGAATGCCACATGGCAGAGACAAAGTATTATTCTGATTTTAGTAACCGTAAACCAATTAATGATGAGCCTTTGAAGAACGGAGAGGTTCTTGTTCCCGTTCACGCATTGGAACTCGTCAAAGCAGCCGGCGAAAGCATCCGTCTTGGACTTGCCAAGTCCGGAGAACTTCTTAACAAAGAAAATCTCGAAACATGGCATCTGGGTGGACGCAAAATTCTGGTAGGATTCGCACCAGTTCCTGCAAACCACGCTGAATCAGCAACAAAAGCATTCTGGGATGATGTAAATGAATACATCGAAGCTACCCGTAAAGCTAGATGCCTTATTGCAAATCCTCATGGCGAACTCATCCGTTGTCCGAGATGCAATGACTGCAAAAAATGTGATAATTATGGTAGTGCTGATAATATCACTTCTCGTACGGTTTCTCTTGACAAGATGATGGATGATCTCGACAACGAGGATACGTCTGGATATGACCCAACAGGCACAACCGCGAATGAAGATCTGGCATTACTTATGATTACCGTCAATGATCTAATTAAGGAAGTTTCAAAAAAATATCCTGAATCTGATTCGATTCTTCATCTCATCATTGATGGATATCAAAAGAAAGAAATTTTCGAACAGGTAGATTTAGGCAAAGGAAAAACACAGGCCTACAGCTACATTGAGAAAATCCAAAAGTACGCTAAAGAACTCTACAACAAGAAATACCGTTAATTTACAGACAGCGGCCGGATACCAACTCTCCGGTCGCTGTTTTTCTATGGAAAAAGCTATCGTTACAAGGTGAACCCCAGGGTTCATTTTTCGCTGTTATCCATTCCCTAGTGTCAACCTTGCCTTGTGGACCAGTTCCCACACAGCCATTTCCGAGCATAAAAAGAAAGGCTTTCCAGGAGTCAATCGTACTCATTAACGATAGCTCTCTGAAAAGCCTTTTATTTACTACATATTTTTTACTTGTTAGGGTTCACTTTTGACATCAAAACTACCGTCTCCACATGAACGCCTTGCGGAAACATATCAGTAGTAGAAACCCGCACCAGTTCATAATCCTCCGCACACAGCACCTTCAGATCCCTCGCCAGTGTCGCACTGTCACAGCTCACATACACAACCCTCTCCGGCTTCATTTTAAGGATCGTATTCAGAAGTACCTCATCACAGCCCTTCCGTGGCGGGTCTACCACGATAACGTCTGCATAAACGCCATTCTTCTCATACTCTCTCGGCAGCACTTCCTCTGCTTTTCCGACAAAAAACTCTACATTCTCAATGCCATTGAGCTTCGCATTCTCTCTTGCATTGTCAATGGCCTGTGGTACGATCTCCACGCCGCGGACGAATTTTGCTTTCTGGGCCAGGAACAGGGAGATAGTTCCGATTCCGCAGTACAGATCCCAGACAGTTTCATTTCCCGTAAGGCCGGCGTACTCCAGAGCCTTTCCATACAGTTTTTCGGTCTGGATGGGATTGACCTGGAAAAAGGACAGGGGAGAGATCTGATAAGAAATATCTCCGATGCTGTCCGTTATATAGGACTGTCCCCAGAGGAGGCGAAGCTGATCACCCAGGATCACATTGTTCCGTTTTTTATTAACATTGATGGTAATGCTGGTCATTTCCGGAATTTCACAGAGTGATTCCACAAGAGCCTTTTCTGCAGGGATCTTATCTCCGTTTAAGATCAGACAGACCATCATCTCATCTGTATGGAAGCCGTAACGAATCATAATATGACGTACAAGGCCTTTTCCCGTGGCCTCATCGTAGGGCTGTACATGATATTTTTCCATGTGTCCGATCACACGGTCCAAAACCTCTTTATTCTGTTTCACTCCCAGAATACATTCTCGGTTATCAATGATGGAGTGGGTTCTTCCTGCATAAAAGCCTGTGATGATCTTTCCGTCTTTATTTTTTCCTACCGGAAACTGTGCCTTGTTTCGATAATGATAGGGGTCTTCCATCCCCATGATCGGTTCCATATCAAGATTCTGAAAACCTCCGATTCTTTCCAGATGTCCACGAACCTTTTTCTCTTTAAATTTCATCTGCTGCTCGTAGGATAATGCCTGAAGCTGGCATCCTCCGCACTGGCGGGCAATAGAGCAGGCAGGTTTCACACGGTATGGAGACGGTGTGATCACCTCCATCAGGCGGCCATAGCCATAGTTCTTTTTTGCCTTGATGATCTTGGCTTTGATCCGGTCTCCGATCACGGCGTCTTTCACAAAAACGGTGAAGCCATCGGCTTTCCCGATACCTTCACCGTCAACTCCGCAATCCTCTATATCTAAAGTGAGTATATCGTTTTTACGGAATTCCATGTATTAAATATCTCCTGTTCTTCTTAAATTGGACTCAAAAAGCCGGTTGAAACCAAGCCATTCTTTTTTGCCTTTGTCTGCGTGGAAAATTTCTGTCAGTGTCTCCATCCTTGCATCTGTATTGTCTGCCAGATTCAGGGCAACTGCCTCTGCAAGTGCCGGCTTCTTGGGAGAACCGTACTCCAGCTCACCATGATGTGCAAGAATACAGTGGATCACCTGATTTTCAAGCTTCTCCGGAAAATCCGGGATCTCTTTTGCAAGATCATGTACCATCTGTGCCCCGATCACAATATGTCCCAGAAGCTGTCCCTCATCTGTATAATCATTCATCGGAAAAGCAGAAAGCTCCTTCGTTTTGCCCACATCATGAAGAAGTGCGGTTGTGATCAGAAGATCTCGGTTCAATAGCGGATATGCATTCGCCATATAATCGCAGAGACGGGTCACTCCAAGAGTGTGTTCCATCAGTCCGCCGATAAAGCCGTGATGTACGGTCTTGGCTGCAGAATGTCCCTCAAATATCTTCATAAATTCCTGATCTTCCACAAAGAGCTTCTTCAGAAGCTGGGAAAGATAGGGATTCTTCACACTATTGATAAGTTCTCGCAGCTGGCTCTGCATATCATCCACACTGTTCTCACTGGTAGGAAGATAATCTGCCGGATCATACTCCCCTTCTCCTGCCTTGCGTGCTCTCTTGATATTCAGCTGCATGGCGCCTGCAAAGCTTGTCACATCTCCCATGATCTCAATGTAATCCAGCGCATCAAACTCATCAATTCCCAGAGAATTGGGATCCCAGATCTTACCATCGATCACACCTGTTTTATCCTGAAGGATCAGATTCTCATAGGGCTTGCCATTTTTCGTTGTAGCTGCCTGTTTCTGTTTGCAGAGATAGATCCCGTTTACTCTGTCTCCCTCATGTAATTCATTTAAAAAACGCATAAAATTCTTGCCTTTCTGTTCTTTTTACTTTCAAAGCAGACATACTCACGAACACATCCGCTTCACACTTTGCATTCATAGCCAGACTTTCTTTATGATCTTTGGCCGCATCCCGGTCCGGGCTTTCTGGCATTTTTGCACAGTTTCCACTTACTTCCGGGCTTTATTCAGTATCATAACACATTTTACTTTCCTTTGCTATGGAAATCATGTAAAATAGGAAACGAAGTGTTTTTTTTGCATATCCTGTGTTACGCAGAAAAACACGGAATCAACAGAAGTAACAAAAAGGAGTAACTACAGCAACAATGAACAAAAAAGCATACAAAGCACTTGAATACTATAAAATCATAGATCTGCTCACAGACAAGGCCTCCTCCCCCATGGGAAAGGATCTCTGTCGGAAGCTTACCCCTTCCACAGACATTGAAGAGATCCGGTCCATGCAGCTGCAGACACACGATGCCCTTGCACGCCTGTTCAAAAAAGGCGGCATTTCCTTCGGCAGCGTCAAGGACATCCGCGGCACATTAAAACGTCTTACTGTTGGCAGCGCCCTGAATGCACCGGAGCTGCTTTCTGTCTGCAGTCTTCTTGAGAATACCGGTCGTGTAAAGGCCTATTCCAGAAGTGACCGTGATGACGGAATGACCGATTCCCTTGACGGAATGTTTGCGGCACTGGAACCTCTGACACCCCTCAGCACAGAGATCCGCCGCTGTATCCTTTCTGAGGATGAGATCAGTGACGATGCCAGCAGCACGCTTCGTCAGATCCGCCGCAGCATCAAAGCCACCAACGACCGGATACACACCCAGCTTTCTTCTCTGGTTGCAGGAAGTGCCAGGAATTATCTTCAGGATTCCGTTATCACCATGCGCGACGGTCGCTACTGTATCCCGGTAAAAGCTGAATATAAAGGCCAGGTTCCTGGTATGATCCACGACCAGTCCGCCACAGGTTCCACTCTTTTCATTGAGCCCATGGCTGTTGTCAAGCTGAACAACGACATCCGCGAGCTGGAGCTGAAAGAGCAGAAAGAGATCGAAGTAATCCTTGCATCCTTAAGCCAGCAGGTAGCTGCTGAGCTGGAGGCTATTCACGCAGATCTTTCCATCATGGTACAGCTGGACTTTATTTTTGCCCGTGCCGCACTTGCCATGGACATGAACGCCAGTGAACCTGTTTTCAACACAGAAGGCCGGATCCGGCTTCGCCAGGCCCGTCATCCACTGATCGATAAGAAAAAAGCCGTTCCTATTGACATCCGTCTCGGGGATGATTTTGACCTCCTGGTTGTCACCGGACCAAACACCGGTGGTAAAACTGTTTCTCTGAAAACCGTAGGTCTTCTTACCATGATGGGACAGTCGGGTCTCCATATCCCGGCGCTGGATCGTTCCGAACTTGCACTTTTCCGCGAGGTTTATGCTGATATCGGAGATGAGCAGAGCATTGAACAGTCCTTAAGTACCTTCTCCTCTCATATGACAAACGTGGTTTCCTTCCTGAAATCCGCAGATCAGGATTCCCTGGTCCTCTTCGATGAGCTTGGTGCAGGTACGGACCCTACCGAGGGTGCCGCTCTTGCCATTGCGATCCTGTCACATCTTCACGAGCAGGGTATCCGTACCATGGCAACCACCCATTACAGCGAACTGAAGATCTATGCCCTCTCCACTCCAGGTGTGGAAAATGCCTGCTGTGAATTCGATGTAGAAACCTTGCGTCCGACCTACCGCCTTCTGATCGGTGTTCCGGGAAAAAGTAACGCATTTGCCATTTCTTCCAAGCTGGGGCTTCCGGATTTCATCATCGACAAAGCAAAGGAACAGATCAGCGAGCAGGATGAATCTTTTGAAGATGTTCTGACATCCCTGGAGCAGAGCCGTGTCACCATCGAAAACGAGCGTGCTGAAATTGCCCGTTACAAAGAACAGGTAGAAGAGCTGAAAAAATCTCTTCAGGAAAAAGAAGAAAAGCTGGATGAACGTAAAGAGCGGATTCTCAGAGAAGCCAATGAACAGGCACATGCGATCCTCCGCGATACCAAGGAATACGCAGATCAGACCATGAAGCTTTTCCATAAATTCCAGAAGGATCACGTAGATACCGCTTCCGTGGAAAAAGAGCGCCAGAACCTGAAAAAACGTATGTCAAAAGCCGAAAATGGAATGTCTTCCAGACAGCAGAAGCAAAAGCCAAAGAAACAGCTGAAGCCATCCGATCTTTCTCTTGGCGATACCGTAAAGGTGCTCAGCCTGAATCTGAAAGGAACAGTTTCCAGTCATCCGGATTCCAAAGGATATCTCTTTGTGCAGATGGGTATCATCCGTTCCAAGGTTCATATCTCCGATCTGGAGCTTGTGGACGAGCCGGTGATCACCACTCCGTCCATGCAGCGTACCGGCGCCGGAAAGATCCGTATGTCCAAGGCAGCTAGCATTTCCACAGAGATCAATCTTCTCGGAAAAACCGTAGATGAGGCAGTTGCAGAGCTGGATAAATATCTGGATGACGCCTATATCGCACACATGAAATCCGTCCGTATCGTTCACGGAAAAGGTACCGGTGCCCTCCGCAAAGGTGTCCACAATTACCTGAAGCGCCAAAAGCACGTAGCTTCCTTCCGTCTCGGCGAATTCGGAGAAGGCGATGCCGGCGTGACCATTGTAGAATTCAAGAAATAAAAAGGAGCTGAAGCCATGGCTACAAAACAGAAAATCCTCATTGTTGACGATGACAACAACATTGCAGAGCTGGTTGCTCTCTATCTCACAAAAGAATGCTTTGAGACTAAGATCGTAAATGACGGCGAGGAAGCCCTGAAGCAGTTCCATATTTTTCATCCGGATCTGATCCTTCTGGATCTCATGCTTCCGGGCATTGACGGATACCAGGTATGCCGTGAGATCCGTCACACCTCCGATATACCGATCATTATGCTTTCCGCCAAGGGAGAAACCTTTGACAAAGTCCTGGGACTGGAACTTGGAGCGGATGATTACATCATCAAGCCTTTTGACTCCAAAGAGCTGGTGGCACGTGTCCGTGCGGTACTGCGCAGATTTCATGTAAAATCTCCGTCTGCCGCGCCAAAGGAAAAATGTGTTTCCTATCCGGATCTGGTGATCAACCTGACCAACTATTCTGTAACTTATATGGGACACCAGATCGATATGCCGCCAAAGGAGCTGGAGCTTCTCTATTTCCTGGCAGCTTCTCCCAATCAGGTTTTCACAAGAGAACAGCTTCTGGATCACATCTGGGGCTATGAATACATTGGCGATACCAGAACCGTAGACGTTCACATCAAACGTCTACGTGAAAAGATCAAGGATAATCCAAACTGGGCTCTTTCCACAGTCTGGGGGATCGGCTACAAATTTGAGGTAAAGGATTCATGAAACAGCATCTTTATACTAAACTGCTGATCCTGTACTTTATGCTGGGCGGAATCTGCTTTCTGCTACTTTCTTCCGGTGGCTCCTACCTAGTAGAAAAAAGGCTGGAGCGCTCTACCGGAGAGTCCCTTTACCGCACTGCCAGCCAGCTGGTTTCCAAAAATGAACTTCGTCAGGCTGTAAAAAGCCCCAAAAACGAATCCCTCACCCTGGCTCTTTCCTCTGCAGCAGCCTTTCAAAATGCAGATTTCTGGGTTATGGATACAGATGGGAACGTTCTGATAAACACAAACCAGCAGTCCTCTGATTCCGGTGATATCACCGTCAGGAACTTCCGACCGGAAGATTACGAAGATAACTGCTATTCCTCCGGTACGTTTTACGGGACATTAAAAACCACACAGCTAAGCACAGTCGTTCCCATAAAAGATACGGATCTGGTGACGGGTTATCTGGTGATCCACTACCCTATGAAAAACCTCTACGAAAGCCGCAGCAATATCGTAGAGGTTATGGTCCTGATCTTTATTGTGATCTATGCACTGTTTTTCAGTTTTCTTCTGATCTATTTTTACAGAGTCCACAAACCTCTGAAAGAAATCTTAAAGGGTGCCCTGGAATTTGCCAACGGAAATCTTACCTACACGATCCCCGTAGATTCTGAAGATGAGATGGGATATCTTTCCCACTCCCTGAATTACATGGCAGACAAGCTGAACAAAAACGGAGAGTATCAACGACAATTCATTTCCAATGTGTCCCATGATTTCCGCTCGCCTCTGACCTCCATCAAAGGCTATGTGGAAGCCATGCTGGACGGTACCATCCCACCGGAAATGCAGGAACGTTATCTGAAAGTCATTGCTTTTGAATCCACCCGTCTGGAGAAGCTTACCCGAAGTCTCCTTACCTTAAACGAACTGGATGTCAAAAAGCGTATGATGCATATGCGGCGTTTTGATATCAATGAAACGATCCGTACCACAGCCGCCACCTTTGAGGGAACCTGTTCGGAACGAAACATCCGTCTGGAGCTCCTCCTTGCGGGAAAAGAGCTTTTTGTCCGTGCAGATATGGAACAGATTCAGCAGGTACTATACAATTTATTGGACAATGCAGTAAAATTCAGCAACGACAATTCTTCTATCACACTGGAAACCACAGTCAATCATGGCAAGGTTTTTGTCTCAGTCAAAGACCATGGAAGCGGAATTCCAAAGGAAAGTCTTTCCAGAATCTGGGATCGTTTCTATAAGATCGATGTCTCCCGTGGAAAAGACCGCAAGGGTACCGGGCTTGGCCTTGCCATTGTAAAAGAGATCATCAACGCTCATAAGCAGAATATCAATGTGATCAGCACCGTAGGTGTTGGAACAGAATTTATCTTTACACTGGAAAAAGCAAAATAAAACATCAAAAACCTCTGATCCGGAAGGCTGTAAAAGAAATATCTCTCAATATCTCCTACAGTATTTCCAGATCAGAGGTTTTTATTTACTCTTTGCAGGCTTATTTCCAATCGTAATTTCTCAGATGGCCTTCCAGATTCATATGCGTAAAATTATGCTGTCGCAGCGCCTCATAAAGCACAATGGCAACTGAATTGCTTAAATTCAGGGAACGGATATCTCCGATCATCGGGATCCGCACGCAGGTTTCCTGATTGTTTACCAGGATATCCTCCGGGATTCCCGCACTCTCCTTGCCAAACATAATGAAACAGTCATCCTCATACTGCACATCTGTATAAGTCTGAGGTGCCTTGGTGGTTGCGTAATAAATCTTTGCTCCCGGATTCTTTTTGAGAAAATCCTCATAGTCCAGATATCTGGTCACATCCAGATGTTCCCAATAATCCATACCTGCACGCTTGATGGCCTTTTCATTCAGGCGAAAACCAAGCGGTTCGATCAGATGCAGCCTGGTTCCTGTTGCCACACAGGTTCTGCCGATATTTCCTGTATTTGCCGGAATTTCCGGCTCATGGAGCACAATATTCAAAACTCCCATTTATTTTTCCTCTTTTCTACATAGCATTAAATATACAAAATATGCATTCGCAATCCGCTTCGCTGCTTGCTCATGAGATCAAAAAGCCAAGCTTTTTGGTCTCATCTTCTGCCGGGCGTTCCAGATATCTGGCATTTCCGCCGCTGTAAAGAAGCCTGTTATTTCCGGAATCGGTCTGCCCGATCACTGCTGCCATGATCCCCTCTCGCCGCAACTGCT
>ENA-OQEY01000470-OQEY01000470.1-human-gut-metagenome-genome-assembly--contig:-NODE-470-length-26159-cov-5.455525_pt1 | contig 26159 bp, 17 predicted proteins | sample MGYA00242801_ERZ504647 | MGnify/ENA primary metagenome ERZ504647 (study PRJEB26092, sample SAMD00036204) | human gut metagenome | host: Homo sapiens | study: EMG produced TPA metagenomics assembly of... | reverse complement strand
GAATGCCCAGACGGTGCAGCGTAGGCGCACGGTTGAGCATCACGGGGTGATCCTTGATGATCTCGTCCAGAGCGTCCCACACCTCGGTGCGGCCCTTATCCACCATCTTCTTGGCGGACTTGATGTTGTTGGCGGAGCCGTCCTCCACCAGCTTCTTCATGATGAAGGGGCGGAACAGCTCCACAGCCATCTCCTTGGGCACGCCGCACTGGTAGATCTTCAGCTCGGGGCCGACCACGATAACGGAACGGCCGGAGTAGTCCACGCGCTTGCCCAGCAGGTTCTGGCGGAAGCGGCCCTGCTTGCCCTTGAGCATGTCGGACAGGGACTTCAGCGCACGGTTGTTCGCACCGGTGACAGCGCGGCCGCGGCGGCCGTTGTCGATGAGGGCATCCACGGCCTCCTGCAGCATGCGCTTTTCGTTGCGGATAATGATATCCGGCGCATTGAGCTGGATGAGGCGCTTGAGGCGGTTGTTGCGGTTGATGACGCGGCGGTAGAGGTCATTGAGGTCGGACGTCGCAAAACGGCCGCCGTCGAGCTGGACCATCGGGCGGATGTCCGGCGGGATGACCGGCAGGACATTCATGATCATCCACTCGGGCTTGTTGCCGGAAGCGCGGAAGGCCTCGGCGACCTCGAGCCGCTTGATGATGCGCAGCTTCTTCTGGCCGCTGGCGTTGACGAGCTCACTGCGGAGCTGGCTGCACAGGGCCTCGAGATCGATCTCGGCCAGCAGCTTCTGCACGGACTCGGCGCCCATACCGGCCTCGAAATCGTTCTCATACTTTTCGCGCATGTCGCGGTATTCTTTTTCCGTCAGGATCTGGCACTTGCTCAGGGGCGTGTCGCCGGGATCCGTGACGATATAGTTGGCAAAATACAGGACCTTCTCCAGAATGCGCGGGCTGATGTCCAGCAGCAGGCCCATGCGGGAGGGGATGCCCTTGAAATACCAGATGTGGCTGCACGGCGCGGCCAGCTCGATGTGGCCCATGCGCTCGCGGCGCACCTTGCTCCGGGTGACCTCGACGCCGCAGCGATCGCAGATCTTGCCCTTGAAGCGGATCTTCTTATACTTGCCGCAGTGGCACTCCCAGTCCTTCGTCGGTCCGAAGATGCGCTCGCAGTACAGGCCGTCGCGCTCGGGCTTCAGGGTGCGGTAGTTGATGGTCTCCGGCTTTTTGACCTCGCCGTAAGACCAGTCGCGGATCATTTCCGGAGAAGCAATGCCGATTTTGATCGCGCTGAAGGTTTTATTGCTCATCGTCTGCCTCCTCCTTATTCTTCGTCCTCGGGCGCATCGGAGATGTCATACGGGCACTCCGGCTCGGGGTCTTCCTCTTCCTCGTCATCGTCGATGCCGATGATCTTTTCCAGAGCGTCGAGGCCCTGCTTCGCCTCGCTGTCGGCATCGATGCCGTAGCCGGAGGAGAGCACCTCGTTCTCATCGGTGACCAGATTCTCGCGGCCGGAGTCGGTGTAGACGATCTCATCATCATCGTCATCCTCCCGCAGCTCGATCTCCTCACCCTGATCGTCGAGCACGCGAACGTCGAGGCACAGGGCCTGCAGCTCCTTGACAAGGACCTTGAAGGACTCCGGAACACCGGGCTTCGGCACGTTGTGGCCCTTGACGATGGCTTCGTACGTCTTGACACGGCCGGTCACGTCGTCGGACTTCACGGTCAGGATCTCCTGCAGCGTGTGGGCTGCACCGTAGGCCTCGAGGGCCCAGACTTCCATTTCGCCGAAGCGCTGGCCGCCGAACTGTGCCTTGCCGCCGAGCGGCTGCTGCGTGACCATGCTGTACGGGCCGGTGGAACGGGCATGGATCTTATCATCGACCAGATGATGGAGCTTGAGGTAATACGGATAGCCGACCGTGACAAGGTTGTCGAACGGCTCGCCGGTGCGGCCGTCATACAGGACCGTCTTGCCGTCCTCGCGGAGGCCTGCCAGCTTCAGAGTCTCGCGGATGTCCTTCTCGTTCGCGCCGTCGAAGATCGGCGTTGCGACCTTCCAGCCGAGGGCGTGGGCGGCGTAGCCAAGGTGGACCTCCAGGACCTGTCCGATGTTCATACGGGACGGAACGCCCAGCGGATTCAGAGCGATATCCAGCGGCGTGCCGTCCGGCAGGAACGGCATATCCTCCTCCGGGAGGATGCGGGAAACGACGCCCTTGTTGCCGTGGCGGCCGGCCATCTTATCGCCGACGGAAATTTTACGCTTCTGCGCGATATAGACGCGGACGATCTTGTTGACGCCGGGGGCCATCTCGTCGCCGTTCTGGCGGGTGAAGACCTTGACGTCCACGATGATGCCGGACTCGCCGTGCGGGACCTTCAGGGAGGTATCGCGGACCTCGCGGGCCTTTTCGCCGAAAATGGCGCGCAGCAGGCGCTCCTCAGCCGTCAGCTCGGTCTCGCCCTTCGGGGTGACCTTGCCGACGAGATAATCGCCGGACTTGACCTCTGCACCGATGCGGATGACGCCGTTCTCGTCGAGGTCCTTGAGGGTGTCCTCGCCGACGTTCGGGATATCGCGGGTGATCTCTTCCGGCCCGAGCTTCGTGTCGCGGGACTCGGTCTCGTATTCTTCAATATGAATGGACGTAAAGACGTCCTCGCGCACCAGGCGCTCATTGAGCAGGATGGCGTCCTCGTAGTTATAGCCTTCCCAGGTGACGAAGCCGACAAGCACGTTCTTGCCCAGTGCGATCTCGCCCTGCGAGCAGGCGGGGCCGTCGGCCAGGACCTGCTCCGTCGTCACACGCTCGCCGACCGTGACGATCGGGCGCTGGTTGACGCAGGTGCCCTGGTTGGAGCGGGCGAACTTCGTCAGGGTGTAGTCGCGGACGCTGCCGTCGTCATAGCGGACGCTCACGCCGTCGGCGGAGACGCGGGTAACGACGCCGTCGCCCTCGGCCTTGATGCAGACCTCAGAGTCCACGGCGCACTTCTGCTCGACGCCGGTGGCGACGATCGGGGCCTCCGTGACCATCAGCGGCACGGCCTGACGCTGCATGTTCGCGCCCATCAGGGCACGGTTCGCGTCGTCGTTCTGCAGGAAGGGGATGAAGGCCGTTGCGATGGAGGTCATCATCTTCGGCGAGACGTCGATATAGTCGATGACCTCGCGATCGACGGCGATGATCTCGTCGCGGTGGCGGCAGGTGATGCGCTCGTTGAGGAGCATGCCGTTCTCGTCGACCGGCTCCTTTGCCTGCGCGATATGGTAGTCGTCCTCGACGTCGGCGGACATGTATTCCACCTCATCCGTCACGCGGGAGCCGACATATTTGCCGTTTTCGTCATAGATGCGCTCGACCTTGCGGTACGGCGCTTCGACGAAGCCGTATTCATTGATCTGGGCGTAACTCGCCAGATAGTTGATCAGGCCGATGTTCGGACCTTCCGGCGTCTCGATCGGGCACATACGGCCGTAGTGGCTGTAGTGGACGTCTCGGACATCGAAGGAAGCGCGCTCACGGCTCAGGCCGCCGGGGCCGAGGGCAGACAGGCGGCGCTTGTGCGTCAGCTCTGCCAGCGGGTTATTCTGATCCATGAACTGGGACAGCGGCGAGGAGCCGAAGAATTCCTTGATGACCGCCGTGACCGGGCGGATGTTGATGAGGCTCTGCGGCGTAACGGTATCGAGATCCTGCACGGTCATGCGCTCGCGGATGACGCGCTCGAGGCGGGTGAAGCCGACGCGGAACTGATTCTGCAGCAGCTCGCCCACGCAGCGCAGACGGCGGTTGCCGAGGTGGTCGATGTCGTCCGTCGTGCCCGCGCCGATGACGACGCAGTTGAGATAGTTGATGGTAGCAAGGATGTCGTCACGCGTGATGTGCTTCGGAATGAGCTCATCGCGGCGCTCCTCAATGGCATCCTCCCAGGCCTCGGGAGCCGCACCCTTGAGCTGCTCGAGCATCTCGAACAGGACCTTGCGGCAGACCTTCTCGTGGATTCCGTACTGCTCCGGGTCGAAGTCCACGAAGTTCTTCATGTCGACCATGTAGTTCGAGAAGACCTTGTGGTCCTTGTCGCCGACGCGGATGACGGCGTCGCACACGCCGCGGGCCGACAGGGCCTGCGCCTGTGCACGGGTCAGGACAGTGCCCGGCATGGCAAGGATCTCGCCCGTCAGCGGGTCAGCGACCGGCTCGGCCAGCTCCTGACCGCTCAGGCGGGTCCAGATGTCCATCTTCTTATTGAACTTGTAGCGGCCGACACGGGAGACGTCGTAGCGGCGCGGATCGAAGAACAGCGCGTCGAGATAGGCCGCGGCGTTGTCGACCGTGGGCGGCTCGCCCGGGCGCAGACGGCGGTAGATCTCGAGGAGGCTGTCCTCGCGGGTCTTGCACGGGTCGCGCTCCAGCGTGGCGACGATGCGGGGATCCTCGCCGAACAGCTCCAAAATCTGCGCGTCGGTCTCCACGCCGAGAGCACGGATGAGGCAGGTGATGGGGAGCTTGCGGTTCTTATCGATACGGACGTAGAACACGTCCTGCAGGTCGGTCTCATATTCCAGCCATGCGCCGCGGTACGGAATGACCGTTGCAGTATAGATGTGCTGGTCGGCCTTATCCACGGTATCGCCGAAGTACATGCCGGGGCTGCGGACGATCTGGGAGACGATGACGCGCTCTGCACCATTGATGACGAACGTGCCGCCGTTGGTCATGAGCGGGAAATCGCCCATGAAGATCTCCTGATCCTTGATCTCGCCGGACTGCTTGTTGAGCAGGCGCACGCGGACCTTGATCGGCTTCGCATAGGTGGCATCGCGTTCCTTGCACTCTTCAATGGTGTACTTGGGCTTCTCGTCGAGGGAGTAGTCCAGGAAGGACAGCTCGAGGTTGCCGGTGTAGTCGCTGATGGCGGCCACATCGCGGAAGACCTCATGCAGGCCCTCCCGCAGGAACCAGTCGTAGGAGTCCTTCTGGATCTTCAGCAGGTTGGGCATCTGCAGGATCTCCTGATACTTGGCATAGCTCTTGCGAACGGTCTTGCCATAGTTCACGTCCTTGACTTGCATTTGCTTGATCACGCCTTTCTGTCGTCGTTTCGTGCGCTGTCTCAGCAATGACACGCGTGGGTCAGTTGCTGTTTTTTCATTTTAGTCCCTTGCCGTGCGGCGCGGTCTGTGGTATAATCTGACCATGAGGTGGAGGTTGGCCTGCGCCGCACTTCACAGCATTGGGTATTGATTTTACCACATTTTTTCTTCCGCGTCAATGCATTTCTTTGGAATATCCCCTGATTTTTTCGTCCGGCTTCCCGAAAGCCGGGCTTTTTTTGCCCGATTTTTCCGCCCATTCGTCCATTTTTCAGGGAAAAATCCTGTTTTTGTACATTCTGACGGATTCCGACCCCGAATTGCGCGGAAAAATCAGAAGGTTGCGGATTGTATTTTTTTCGGTCAGAGAATACAATGCAGACGTTTTTTGAAATTGAAATTTCTATGGACTCCGGAGGGACTCTTATGGCAAAAACCGCATCCCGGAACCTGACGACCGGCTCCCCCACGCGGCTGGTCATCGGCTTTCTGCTGCCGCTGCTTGGTGGCCTGCTGTTCCAACAACTATATAATATGGTAGATACGCTCGTCGTCGGCCGTTTTCTCGGCATGGACGCGCTTGCGGGCGTCGGCTCGACGAGCTCCGTCAATTTTCTGGTGCTCGGCTTCTGCATCGGCATCTGCAACGGTTTCGTCATCCCCGTGGCGCAGAAATTCGGCGAGGGCGACGAGGCGGAGCTGCGCCGCTTTGTGGCAAACAGCATCTGGCTCTCGGCTGCGTTCGCCGTGGTGCTCACCGTGGCCACGGCACTGCTGTGCACACCCGTGCTGCGCTGGATGAACACGCCGGACAATATTTTCCGGTATGCCTACGACTACATCTTCGTCATTTTCCTCGGCATCCCCGCCATCATCCTTTATAATCTCGTCTCCGGCGTCATCCGCTCGCTCGGAGACTCCCGGACCCCGATCTATTTTCTCGTTCTCTCCTCCCTGCTGAACGTTGCGCTCGACCTGCTGGCTGTCGCCGTTCTCGGCATGGGCGTGGAGGGCCCGGCATGGGCGACCGTGATCTCGCAGGCCATCTCCGGCCTGCTGTGTCTGGCCATCATGGGAAAGCGCTATCCCGTTCTGCGTTTTCGCCCCGGTGAGCTGCGGCCGAGCCGCACACATATCACGCGGCTGTTTGCCATCGGCGTGCCGATGGGCCTGCAGTATTCCGTCACCGCCATCGGCACCATCGTCGTGCAGACGGCCGTGAATGGCCTCGGCGCGGTCTCCATCGCAGCCGTCACCGCAGCAAACAAGGTCAGCCAGCTCTTCACCTGTCCGTTCGACGCCGCAGGCACGACCATGGCCGTCTACGGCGGGCAGAACTATGGCGCAATGAAGCTCGACCGCATTCACCGCGGCGTGCGCGCCTGCGTGCTGCTGATGTTCGCCTATTCCGCCCTCGGCCTCGGCGTTCTTGCCCTCTTCGGCGGCAAGCTGTCGCTGCTGTTCCTCGACTCTGCGGAGAGCGCCGCCGTCCGGGACCAGATCGGTCTGCTGGCGCAGCAGTTTCTGGTGTGGAACGCCAGCTGCTATTTCCTGCTGACGCTTGTCAACGTGCTCCGATTCCTCATTCAGGGCGTCGGCTTCACGCAGCAGGCCGTGTTTGCAGGGGTGTTTGAGACGATCGCCCGCTGCTTTGTCGGCTTTGCCGTCGTGCGCTGGATCGGCTCCCCCGCCATCTCCCTTGCAAACCCCGCCGCATGGCTGCTGGCCGACTGCTTCCTTGTCCCCATCTACTTCCACGACATGCATCTTCTGCAGCGGCGCTTCGCGCAGCGCCGTGCAGAGGCTTGACGAACGCCTGCTTTGCCCGTATAATCATCCCATAGAAAATCGGAAAGGCGGGCCCGCGAATGGACCATCTCTGTGCGCTTCAGCGCGACTTCATCAACCTCCGGCTTGGCACGTTTATCCACTGGAACAGTGCCGCCGTGCAGTTCCACGCAAACCCCGACATCATCGACTGGGAATTCGATCTGGAAAACGGCGGGGAGCCGCGCCGTTATCCCTTCCCCGAATCAGACTGGGCGCCCCGCGCGCCGGACTGCGATCGCTGGGCGCAGATCGCCAAAAGCGCAGGCTGCCGCTTTGCCGTCCTGACGGCAAAGCACCACGAGGGCTTCGCGCTCTGGCCGTCCGAATTTGGGAACCACAGCGTCGCGCAGGCCACGGTCCGGACGGACATCGTCGCGGAATTCCTGCGGGCCTTCCGCGCAGCCGGTCTGCAGGCAGGCCTGTACTTCTCCGTGCTCGACCTGACGGCCGGGATCGGGCGGCGCTCCTTTCCCCCTGCGCAGCGCGAGCTCGTGCTCGGGCAGATCACGGAGCTGCTGACAAACTACGGCGAGATACCTTATTTAATTATAGACGGCTGGAACGCCCCGTGGGGCGGCCCGTCCTACCGCGAGCTGCCGTTCGAGGAAGTCGATGCCCTCGTCAAGCGCCTGCAGCCGAGCTGCCTGCTCATGAACATCGGCTGCACGGAGGGCATCTCCGGCACGGACGTTGTCTTCTTCGAAAACGGCGCGGGGCAGGAGCTGACGCCCGGCTTTGCCGGTCCCGGCGCACTGTGCCAGAAGCTGACGCGGACGTGGTTCTACCGCGACGACGAAAAAGAGCCAAAGAGCGCCGACTGGGCGCTCGGCCTCATGGAGCAGTGCTTCGCCAGCCACGCCAATTTCATGCTGAACCTCAGCCCGGACCCCGACGGCCGCATCCCCGCGCCGCTGGCAGCGCGCTTTGCCGAGATCGGCGCGCGCGTCTCGTTCCCGGCCCCGCTCACGGAGCTGCCCGCAGGCTGGCTGCGGCGCTGAAGCCGGTTCCATCCCGCCCTCCTTCGGCATATGCTGTCGAAGGAGGGCGATGTGGTCTCCGGAAAGGAGAAATACTATGGCAACCTTTACGAATCAGGCCACGCTGACCTACAACGGCGGCACCGTCAACTCCAACATCGCCACGGGCGAGCTCGTGCAGGTCCTGACCGCCTCGAAAACGGCAGCCGCAGAGAGCTACCGCACCGGCGACCTTGTGACCTATGTCGTCCAGCTGCGCAGCACCGGTGCGGCGGCGCTGACCGGGCTGACCGTGACCGACACGCTCGGCACGACGAACTTTCCTGCCACGGGCGGCACGGTGCAGCTCACGCCGCTGACGTATCAGGCAGGGACGCTCCGCTATTTCATGAACGGCGTGCTGCAGACGGCCCCGGCCGTCACGGTACTGGCAAACGGCATCCGCATCGACGGAATCAGCGTTCCCGCAGGCGGCGTTACCACGCTGGCCTATACGGCCCGCGTCAATGCCTTTGCCGATCCCTCGGCAGAGGGCACGATCGAGAACACCGTGACCGTCACCGGCGGCAGCCTGACCGAGGCTGTCACGGCCGTGGAGACGCTCCCGGCAGCCACAGAGCCGGACCTGCGCATCACCAAGGCGCTCGAGCCCGTGCAGGTCAGCGACAGCGGCACGCTCACCTATACGTTCGCGATCGAAAACTACGGCGGCGCTGCGGCCGACGCAGCCGCGGGCATTACCGTCACCGACCGCTTCGATCCGATCCTGCGCAATATCGCCGTGACCTACAACAGCGATGCCTGGCTTGCATCCAACTACACCTACGACCCGGCGACCGGTCTGTTCCGGACCGTACCCGCCGCAATCACGATTCCGGCCGCCTCCGCCGTTCAGGATCCTGCGACCGGCGCATGGACCGTTACCCCCGGCTCTGCCACCCTGCAGATCACCGGCACGATCTGATTCGAGCCAGCCAGCCGCGGATGCGGCGGGCATTTTTTTGAGATTTCCGGCTTGCATCCTGCAGCGATTTATGCTACCATGTGGTTAGTATATACTAACCGTAATAGGAGGCGTCTATGACAACATTCTATGGGATCCTCATCCCGTTTCTCGGCACCACGCTCGGCGCGGCCTGCGTGTTCTTCCTTCGCAGAGCGCTCGGCGACCGGCTGCAGCGCGCCCTGACCGGCTTTGCCGCCGGTGTGATGGTCGCGGCCTCCGTCTGGAGCCTGCTCATCCCGGCAATTGATCAGTCTGCCGCGCTCGGCCGTCTTTCGTTTCTGCCCGCCGCCGTCGGCTTCTGGATCGGCGTGGCCTTCCTGCTGCTGCTCGACCGCGTCATCCCCCACCTGCACCGCAACGCCGGTCAGGCCGAGGGCCCGCGCACGCAGCTGCAGCGGACGACCATGATGATCCTCGCCGTGACGCTGCACAACATCCCGGAGGGCATGGCCGTCGGCGTCGTCTACGCCGGATACCTGACCGGAACGGCCCAGATCTCCGCCGCCGGAGCGCTGGCGCTCTCGCTCGGCATCGCCATCCAGAATTTTCCGGAGGGCGCCATCATCTCTCTGCCGCTGCGCGCGGAGGGACACAGCCGCATACGCGCGTTTGCAGGCGGCGTGCTCTCCGGCATCGTCGAGCCGGTCGGCGCGGTGCTGACCGTGCTGGCGGCGCGCTTCGTCGCCCCTGCCCTGCCGTATTTTCTGAGCTTTGCGGCAGGCGCAATGCTCTATGTCGTCGTGGAGGAGCTGATCCCCGAGATGTCCGAGGGCAAGCATTCGAACATCGGCACGATCTTTTTCGCCGTCGGCTTCAGCGTGATGATGATCCTGGACATCGCGCTGGGCTGAATCGTGCCCGTTTTCGCAGCGATTCCATGTAGAGTTTTATACATATGGTCAAAATGCCGAAAAGCGTTTTTCGTGCTGTCCTTAGCAGGACAGCACGTTTTTTATATTGCATATGCAGCATATTGTCCAGAATTTTCCTGTTTTTTCTGTCAAAATCCCGCCGGACACGCTGTGGCTCCCTTTGCTGCAAAAAATGCAGGAAAACGTTGCGACAGCGGCGCTTTGCGCAGTTTTTGCTGTTTTTCACAAAGAGAAAATCAGCTTCCCGTAACAAGACTTCCTTGTCAGTTCTCCCAATTTTTCCCTCAGGTCTCCCCGCTTCCTTTACAATTTCTTTACAAAGTGTTAGAATATTGCCGACGGAACCTGTGATGAATGGTGGATTTTTGTCACGATTTCCAAAACGTGCAGCGCAGCTGCAACTACAAACAAAGGAGTCTTGAAATGAAACACATTGCAAAGCGTCTTCTCTCGCTTCTGCTCGTGGTCTGCCTCGTTCTTTCCGTGGCAGTCATCCCGGCAGGCGCGGCAGAGACCAAGCTGACCTCGGTCTACGCGTCCTACGCAGCCGAAGGCCACACGAATGCCCCGGTCGCGGATGACGTCTTCGAGGCGAAGTCCGATTCGATCACCGTCAGCATCCTGACGACCACCGATATGCACGGCCGTGCATACGACTGGAACTCCTACACGAACAGTGCCCTGAGCAACAACTTCCTGCAGGCGGCGAAGCTCGTCGCAGAGCGCCGCGCCGCCGTGGACGACAGCATTCTTATCGATGTTGGCGACATTCTGCAGGGAAGCGCGCTGAGCAGCTACAACATTCTCCAGGAGGGCGGCGAAAACAGCCCCATGGCGACTGCGCTGCGCTACATTGGCTATGATGCCTTTGTGCTGGGCAACCACGAGTTCAACTATGCGCCGCAGATTCAGTGGAACTACTACAATCTGCTGACCTCCACGGACAAGGCCGTCGCCGGTCAGCCCGTCGACGTCATCTGCTCGAACGTCGTGGAGACGGAGACGAACGAATCCGTGTTCTCCCCGTACAAGACCTTCACCTACAAGTTCGAGGACGGCACGACCTTCACCATCGGTCTGCTGGGCTTCGAGAACATGAACAACGCGAACTGGGACGTCGCCAGCCACTATGAGGGCTGCACGTTCGGCCATCCCGACAACACCGAAAAGTCCTATGTCTATGAGTGGGAAAACTACTACGGCAAGGAAATGCAGGAGAAGTGCGACTACATCATCGTCGCCATGCACAGCGGCGAGGGCAATCCTGACATCTACAATCAGGAGAACCAAGGCGGCTACTTTGCAACGCATACCACCGGCGTTGACATGCTGCTGACCGGCCACAACCATCAGAGAAACGCCGTTACCCTGCAGAACAAGAACGGCGAGAACGTCCTCGTCATGAACGGCGGCGGCTCCACCCTCGGCGAGACCGTCCTCACCCTCACGAAGGGCGCCGACGGCAAGGTCACCGTTACCGCAGCCGAGTCCACCATGCATCCTCTGAACTCTGCCCTCGGCAAGGACGAGAACGGCAGGGACATCCGCGTCCCCAGCCCGGATTTCAAGTCCGGCGACCCCAACTACGACGGTCTGAAGGACCTCATCACTCCGCTCTTCGAGCGCTCCGATGCCTTCGTCAACAAGAAGATCGGCACGGTCTCCGGCACCTGGGACACCATTTCCAACTACTACCTCACGCAGAGCGATTCCTATGATCTCGTCCACAAGGCACAGATCTGGGCCGCCTGCACCGACAACAACATCGACCCGACGAAGGAGCACGTCATCTCCATGACGACGCCGGTCGCAAAGCGCGGCTGGAGCGTCAGCTCCCTGCTGGCCGACGGCGCAACCTCCGGCGACATCAGCCTGCGCGACTGCTACTCCCTGTATCAGTACGACAACAACACGCTCTACATGATCAAGATGACCGGCGCCCAGCTCAAGAGCTGGATGCAGCACACGGCACAGAACTACCGTGTCAAAGACAACGGTCAGCTTGGCGGCGGCGGTTTCGGCTGCGACACGTTCTACGGCGTGAACTACGACGTCTATGTCGGCAATCCCGACAACCAGCGCGTGCAGAACATCACCTACGCGGACGGCACGGCCGTGAAGGATGACGACACGATCTACGCCTGCCTCAGCTCCTACCGTCTGAGCGCGACGAAGGACTCCGACGCCTACGGCTGGTTTGCCTCCACCGGCATCACCTCCAGCAGCGACGAGGTTCTGTGGGATGCCACCATCTCCGAGCGCTTCAACAACGTCGGCGGCTCCGTGCCCCTCATCATTGGCGAATACATCAAGGAAATGACCGCCGAGGGCAAGGACATCACCCCGGGCCGTGAAACGAAATGGACCGTCCACGCAGAAGCAAATCCCGTGAAGACCATCGAGGTCTTTGAGACCACCGACGTGCACGGCTACCTTGTCGACACATCCTCCGGCAACGAGTCCACGTTCCAGTACCGCATGGCCTACATCGCCAATGTCGTGAACGAGGCCCGTGCCAATGCCGAAAACGACGCCGTTCTCCTGCTTGACGGCGGCGACATCTATCAGGGCACTCCCGTTTCGAACCTGACCTACGGCAACGCTCTGCGCGCCGCCTTCGACGCCATGGGCTATGATGCCGTCTCCCTCGGCAACCACGAGTTCGACTGGGACGTCAAGGCCTATGCCGCCGATGAGAACGGCACCATGCCCGCCTATGAGATCGGTGAGTTCAAGGGCGACAGTAATATCCCCGTTCTGGCCTATAATCTCTATGATGCAGGTACGACGAACCGCGCCTCCTTTGTCAAGGACTATGTCATCGTTGACAAGGCCGGTGTGAAGGTCGCACTTGTCGGCTACATCCCCGACTACTCCATGGATATCATGACCGCCAAGATCTCCCCGTATGACATCGACCCGAGCATTGAGAAGCTCAATGCGAAGATCGAGTCCATCGTTGCAGCCGAGAACCCTGACGTCGTCGTCGTTGTGGCGCACGCCAGCCCGCGCGGCCTTGCAAACAGCGTCAACTCCGAGCTTGTCGACCTCGTCGTCGGCGGCCACTCCCACAGCGTTTCCTACGGCGTCGCCGACAACGGTGTAGCCTATATTCAGGGCAACTGCCAGGCGAAGGGCTATGCCAACGCCAAGATCCAGTTCAACACCGAGACGAAGGAAGTCACGGTCGTGAACCCGAGCTATGTGAACACCACCGGCCGCGACAACACCCAGAACCTCTATGACACCGAGGGCAACACGAAGCTTGACCCGACCGTTCTCGCCATCAGCCACGCCTCCTGGGATGCGGCGAAGGGCGACATGTCCGAGGTCCTCGGCGTTGCCGACCAGAGCATCACCCGCCGTGCACCCATCGGCAACAGCAGCAGCACTATCGCGGGCAACTGGCTGACCGGCCTGATGCTCGAGGCTACGAAGGAGCTCAACACCGTCGTCGCCTTCACGAACAGCGGCGGCATCCGCTGCGACCTTCTGGCCAACGAGGGCGAGACGACCCGCACCGTCACCGTCGGCGATATCTACGCCATCACCCCGTTCGGCAACCGCCTCTACACCTATGACCTCACCGGCGCGGAGCTTGCCGCTACCGTTGAGAATTCCTTCAAGAACAGCAATTACGGCGATCAGTTCTCCGGCATGGTCGTAAAGTACACGGCAGAGCCGGACGGCAAGGATGAAAACGGCCGACCGGTCCGCGGTGCCCGCACCGTCGTGTCCATCGTGCTCGATGACGGCACCGTCGTCGACATCAAGGACAACACGAAGACCTACCGCGTTGCCGTCAACGAGTACTGCGCCACCCTGCCCGGCTCCGTCTTTGAGAACAAGACTCCCGTGCAGAACGTGAACGAGGCTCCCATTGACAACATCAGCGCCATCGAAGCTCTGCGCGCCATCGGCAAGGCCAACAACGGCAAGCTGCCGCTGGACCTGACCGAGCGCTGCGTGAAGGTCGAGCTTGTGGAAGAGGATCCCTGCGAGCAGTACACCGACCTCGATGCAAACGCCTGGTACGCCGAGAGCGTCCACTTCGCTCTTGTCAACGGCCTGTTCGTCGGCTTCGGCGATGGCACGTTCCGTCCGGAAGCCGCGCTGAGCCGCGCCATGGTCGCCACCGTCCTGTACCGTCAGGCGGGCAGCCCTGCCGTCACCGGCACGAGCACCTTCCCCGACCTCAAGGATGACTGGTATGCTGACGCCGTCGCATGGGCACAGGAGGCCAAGGTTGTCATCGGCGATGACAAGGGCCTGTTCCGTCCGGATGACGACGTCACCCGCGAGGAAATGGTCACGATGCTCTATCGCTTCGCCGCCTCCCAGAACATGGACACGACGACGACCGGCGATCTGAGCAGCTTCACCGATGCCTCCAGCGTGCAGAGCTATGCCACTGAGCCCATGACCTGGGCTGTCGGCAACGGCATCATCCTCGGCATGGGCAACAACGAGCTCGCCCCGCGTGAGAGCGCGACGCGCGCCCAGTTTGCCGCCATCGCGGCCCGTCTGGCTGCGCTGAAGTAAGCGCAGGGATACGGCCCTGAACGCATAAAAATGATCCAGCCAAGGTTGGGAGTGATCCCACCTTGGCTGGATTTTTTACGATTTATATTCTCTTACTCCGCGCGGTACACGACCTCGCCGTTCACGAACGTCATCCACGCCTCGCCGCCGATCGTCGTAAGCGGGTCCGCCGTCCAGAGGACGAGGTCCGCATCCTTGCCCGGCTCAAGACTGCCGACACGCGCATCGATACCAAGGCTGCGGGCCGGGTTGATGGTGATGGCGTGCCACGCCTCCTCCATCGGCAGACCGGCCGAAGCCGCCAGTCCGGCCGCCAGCGGCAGATACTGCAGCGGAATGACCGGCGCATCCGTGATGATGCTGACCGTCAGGCCCGCGCGGTACAGCGTGCCCGCCGTTGTGAAGCTCTTGTTGCGCAGCTCGACCTTCGTCTTGCCGCCGAGCGACGGTCCGACGAAGACCGGGACCTGCTCCTTTGCCAGCTCATCGGCGATCAGCTCGCCGTCCGTACAGTGGTCCAGCGTGAGCTTCAGGCCAAACTCGCGCGCGATGCGCACGGCCGTCAGGATATCATCCGCGCGGTGGGCGTGGCACTTGAGCGGGATCTCGCCGTTGACCACGGGCAGCATGGCCTCGAGCTTCATGTCGAACGCCGGATTCTTGCCCGCCGCCTTGTCGTCGCGGTAGCGGAGCGTGCGCAGCAGCAGCTCGCGCAGCAGGGCGGCGACCGCCATGCGCGTCATGGGGCTCTGGCGCTTGTCGTGGCCGTAGCAGCCCTTGGGATTCTCGCCGAAAGCGCACTTCATCGCGGCGGGCGCGTGCAGGATCATCCGGTCGACGCGCTTTCCGGCCAGCTTTACGATGGCGAACGTGCCGCCGACGACGTTTGCGCTGCCGGGTCCGGTGCAGGCCGTCGTCACGCCGCCGCGCAGGGCCAGCCTGAAGGCCTCGTCCTGCGGATTGATGGAGTCGATGGCACGCAGCTGCGGCGTCAGCGGCTCGACGATCTCATTATAATCCATGCCCTCCCAGCGCATGCCCTCGTTGTCGAGGCCGATATGGCAGTGCGCCTCCACGCAGCCGGGCGTGAGTAGGCGGCCCTGCGCATCGAGAGTCTCAACGCCCTCCGGCGCGTCGACCGTCTGGCCGACGGCGGCGATTTTCCCGTTTTCGAGAAGCAGGCAGCCGTTTTTCAGGTCCGGCCCGGCCATGGTCTTGATATTTGCGTTGCGGATCAGCAGCATCGTTGTTCTCCTTTCGTGCGCGGTGCGCACCTGGTTTCTATTTCCAGTATAACGGCACGGCGTGCTTCTGACAAGTGCTTTTCTTTTTCATTCCAGCCGGCTTCGTGTTAAATCCGCATAAATTTCATGTAAAATCGTCTTTTTTTCATGTTTTTCCGAGCTTTTCTGACGAAAAGACATATTTTCACGCAAACGAAAAAATTTTTCGGCCAAACCTGTGATATAATCAAGTTACGGCAGCAGGGGCGCGGTCCGGATCATCCGCACGAGCCTGCCAACCGCCGCACAAAGGGAGGCCCGCCATGCAAAACCGGATCGTCATCTTCGATCTCGACGGAACCATTTATCAGAACAGCGTCTTTCACCGCGGCTATCTGCGGACGCTTGTTGCCGGGACGTGGGCCGAGCCGCTGGAGGCGGACCTTGTCCGGCTGGCAGAGGCGATCTTCGCCGGGCGGGAGCTGGACATGAACCGTTTCTACCGCCGTGGGCGTGCAGAGGCCGCCACCGTGCCGGAGCTCGTGCAGGCCCTGCGGAAGCGGGTGCTGCCCGGCATGACCTATGCCGAGGCGCTGCAGGCAGACGATGTGGTCTATCTCGGCGACGCGTGGGCCGTTCTGGCCTACCTTGGCGATGCGCTCGGCTGTCTGGACGGCGACCGCGCCAATGAGGTCTATCGCCTGACCCGCCTGCAGATGGAGCAGGCCGGGATGCACGGTGACCGCGGGCTTTATGAGGCCATCATGCGGCTGGAGCAGCGCTGCCGTGTCGTTCTGCTGAGCAATTCCTACGAAGAGACCGTGCGGGAATTCCTGCGGCAGCTCGGCTTTGCCGGAGCGTTCCGCGAGATCTGCAGCAGTGCGAACAAGCCCTACGGCATGATCGCGAGCCTGCAGGCCCTCGATCCCGCGCTGCTGGCGCGGCCCGAAGCCCTAATCAGCATCGGCGACCACGCCTTCAACGATCTGATGCCCATTTCTGCCATCGGCGGGCAGACGCTCTGGATCGACCCTTATCCGGGCATCCACGAGCCGGAATATACCTGGTGTGTCCACACGCTTGCGGAGCTTGCCGCATTTCTGGACACCATTTCCTGAGCAGTGAGCGTCATCCGACGTTCCGATAAAAACACGAGACAATGGAGGAGAAAACACATGAAAGCACGCATTCTTGCCCTTCTGCTTGCTCTGGTCATGGTCGCGAGCCTGTTCGCGGCATGCAGCGCAGGAAAGACGGACGCTTCGGGCGCCAGTACCGGAGCCTCGCAGACCACCGATGACAGCAAGACCACCGAAGACACGAAGCCCGCAAAGACCGAGAAAACGAAGATCGTCTACTGGCACGCCTACACCGACCAGCACGAAGAGAAGTTCCTTGAGCTTGCAGCCGCCTTCAATGCCTCGCAGGACGAGTACGAGCTCGTCGCCGAGCAGCAGCCGTACAGCGAGATCGACAGCAAGACCATGCAGGCGGTCCGCAACGGCACTGGCCCTGACCTTGTGAACATGTATCCGTCCGACGCCGTCAACTATCTGAACGAGGGCCGCCTTGTCGACCTGTCCGTTTACATCAACGACCCGGAGATCGGCATCCCGAACTTCAAGGACAACGTTCCTGCCGGTCAGTACAGCGAGATCACCCAGTGGGGCGACGGCATCTATGTTTTCCCGTGCACCACGGCGGGCGAGGTCCTGTTCTACAACAAGACCATGTTCGACAAATACGGTCTGGAAGCCCCGAAGACCTGGACAGAGCTCGCAGAATGCAGTAAAATCATCCATGAGAAGGAAGGCATCCCCGGCTTCGGCACCGACTCCCTCGTGGACACCTATCAGTGCCTCATCATGCAGGCCGGCAGCGGCTACATCGACGAGGACGGCAACTATGCCATCGACGAGACCATCGCCAAGGAAAAGCTCAACTGGTTCGCAGACCTTGTGAAGTCCGGCGACTTCCGCCTTGTCGGCGAGGACGTCTTCTTCTCCGGCCCGTTCGGCAGCCAGGCCGTCGCCTCCTACATCGGCTCGAGCGCCGGTGTCAGCTATGTTGAGCTGGCCGTAAACGATGCCTTCGAGATCGGCTGCGTGCCCATCCCGCAGGAAGGCCCCGTCCGCTACATCTCCTCCTGGGGCAACAACTTTGCCTGCCTCAGCACCGATGAGGATCACGCCCGCGGCGCCTATATGTTCCTGAAGTTCCTCACGTCCACCGAGAACATCGTGCAGTGGGCCGAGGCCTTCGGTACCGTCCCCATCTATAAGGAAGCCCGCGAGAGCGCCGAGTTCCAGCAGTTCGCCGAGACGAACATCGCCGTCAAGGCCCTGACCGAAGAGGCCGACGACATCGGCATGCTCGCCAGCGTTCCCGGCGCAGCGGCCATGCGCACCGAGATCGACAAGATGGTCCAGAGCGTTGCCCTCAATGTCAGCGATGCCGACACCGCCTATGCGGCCTTTGAGGCCGCCTGCCGCGAAGCCCTCGCAAAGTAATACCCGCCCACTCCAACAGGCGGACGTCCCGGCGGACGTCCGCCTGTACGCAGACCAGCGCATTCCGGCCGGGCCCGCACCCGCCGCCGTTCCAACAGGAAGGAGAACCTATGTCGAAAGTCCTTGTATTCTGTATCGATGCCCTCTGCGCCTCCGACGTTGCACGCATGCGCCGCATGCCGCACTTCGCGCAGCTTCTGGAGCGCGGTGCGCTCGTCGAAAAGATCGAGCCGGTGCTCCCGGCCCTGACCTACACCTGCCATACCTCGATCCTGACCGGCACCTATGCCGGGCGGCATGGGATCGTGCACAATGAAAAAATGACCCGCGGCGGCCATCTTGACGCGCCGTGGTACTGCATGAAATCGGACGTCCGCGGCAAAACGCTGCTGGACATCGCCCGCGAGAACGGCCTGACGACCTGCTCTCTGAGCTGGCCCGTCTCCGGCGGCGCGGACTATACCATGAATATGCCGATGATCGTTCCATACAGCTACCAGGGCTACCAGCCCCAGCAATGGCTGGAGCACACGGCCACTGCAAACCTGATGGATCGTTACTTCTATAAACACGGCCGCTACCTGATGGGACCGACGCGCAGCCTTGACCTGTTCACCATGGCGCTGGCGCTCGACATTCTGGAGGACGGCCCGCAGCCGGACATCATGCTTGTGAAGATGTGCGACCTCGACTCCGCCCGGCACACCTACGGCGTGGAAAGTGAGCAGGCCGAGACGCAGCTGCGCATGCACGATGAGCAGCTCGGCGCTATTCTGGAATGCCTGCGCCGCAGGGGCACGCTGGACGAGACGAACATCATCGTCCTCGGCGACCACGGCCAGACCGATATCCGCGATGCCTTCCTGATGAACGTCTACTTCCGCCGTCTCGGCCTTCTGACCGTCGATGCGGACGGAAAGATCGCCTCGTTCGACGCCGTCTGCCACTCCACCGGTCTCGCCGCCCTCATTGAGGTACGCGACCCGGACGATGCCGCGCTGATGGCCCGCGTGCGCGAGGTGCTTGAGGCTCTGCGCCATGACCCGGACGTACAGCTCAGCATGGTGCTCGATGCCGCCGAGGCGCAGGCGCGCTACGGCCTGTCCGGCTCGTTCGACTTTGTCGTGGAGAGCAGTCTTCCCATTGCGTTCGGCGAGTACCCGGACGGTGACACGCTCTGGCGCAGCTGCCAGCCGGGAGACAAGAAGACCGGCGTGGCGACCCACGGCGGCAGTCCGGCACGCGAGGAGGTCACGACATTCTTCGCCGCCGGACCGGATGTGCGGCCCGGCACGGTGCACGGCAGCCGCTCCATGGTCGACGAAGCGCCCACCATGGCCGCCATGCTCGGGCTGACGATGCCCGATGTCGACGGCGCACCCATTTTCGAAATACTGAGGTGATACGGACATGCAGATCAAACTCGAACATCTGACCAAGCGTTTCGGCGACACCGTTGCCGTAAACGACCTTTCCATCACACTGGAAAGCGGCAAGCTCATCGCCCTGCTCGGTCCGAGCGGCTGCGGCAAGACCACAACGCTGAATATGATCTCCGGCATTCTCCCCGTGAGCGGCGGCAGCATTTTCTTTGACGACCGCGACGTGACGAGCCTGCCGCCGGAGAAGCGCGGCATCGGCCTTGTCTTCCAGAACTACGCGCTCTATCCCCACATGACGGTCCTGCAGAACATCTGCTTCCCGATGGAAATTCAGCGCATCCCCAAGAAGGAGCGCATCCGCCGAGCCGAGGAGCTGGCGGAGATGGTGCACATCACCCCGTATCTCAAGCGCAAGCCCGCGGAGCTCTCCGGCGGCCAGCAGCAGCGCGTCGCCATTGCACGCGCCCTGTCCAAGCGGCCGGACGTGCTGCTGCTCGACGAGCCGCTGTCGAACCTTGACGCCAAGCTACGCGTGGAGATGCGCGAGGAGATCCGCCGCATCCAGCGTGAGGCCGGCATCACGACCGTCTTTGTCACGCACGATCAGGAGGAGGCCAGCAGCATCGCCGACCGCGTCGTCCTGCTGCGTGACGGCGTGCTCCAGCAGGAGGACACCGCCCGCGGCCTCTATGAAAACCCGGTCAACCTCTTTGCCGCAGACTTCCTCGGCACGCCCCCCATCAACCAGCTGCACGGCGTTGTGCAGAACGGCCGTCTTATGCTGGACGGCGGCATCCCCGCTGCGCTGGCGCTGCCGGACGGTCTTGCAGAGGGGCAGGAGATCGTTCTGGCCGTCCGCGCCGAAAGCATCCTGCCGCAGGGTGATACGCCCGCCTTCCGCACGACTGTGCTGGAGCGCTATTCCCTCGGCAAGGACGAGCTCGTCCGCCTGCAGGCCGGCCCCGCCGAGCTTCGCGGTCTTGTCCCGGCCGAGCTGGAGATCCTGCCCGGCGCAGAGCTGGCCGTCGGCCTGAAAAAGCGCGGCGTGTTCCTGTTTGACGCCAAGACGGGGGTGCGGTACTTATGAGCCGCCGCAAGCTGCGCACGCGCGCAGACGGCGAGCGCGTGACCTTCCGCACCTTTGCGGAGCCGGGGCTGTTCCTGCTCCCGTTTCTCATCGGTCTTCTGGTCTTCACCGTCTATCCGTTCATCAATGTCATTCTGCTGTCGTTCCGGCAGGACTACAGCCTGATGACCGGCGAATTCTCCGGCATCGGCCTTGGAAACTATGCTGAGATCTTCCATGACGCGAATTTCCTCAACGGTCTGCGCAACACGGCGCTGTACGTCCTGTTTGTCGTGCCGATCGTCACGGTGCTGTCTCTGTTCCTCGCCTCGCTGCTCAACTCGTGCACGAAGCTGCAGGGTCTGTTCCAGACGTGCTATTTCCTGCCGATGGTCACGTCCGTCACGGCGGTCGGCCTCGTGTGGAAATGGATGTTCAACTACGATTACGGCCTGATCAACTATGCGCTGTCGCTGTTCGGCGTTTCCCCCGTGAACTGGCTGAACGACCCGCACTACAATCTTGCCGCCCTCATCATCTACGGCATCTGGAGCATGCTGCCGTTCACGATCATTCTGCTGCTCTCCGGCTTCCAGAACATCAACCCGCAGTATTACACGGCCGCGCGCATCGACGGTGCGTCCTCCGGGCGCATCTTCCGCCGCATCACCGTGCCGCTGCTGGCCCCGACGCTGGGCCTGACGATGATCGTGAACGTCATTTCGGCTTCGAAGGTCTTCTCGGAGCTGTTCCCGCTGTTCAATGGCAATCCCGGCTCGGCCTACTCGCTGTATACCGTCGTATATTACCTGTTCGACATGTTCTACAAGCAGTGGCAGCTCGGCCCGGCTGCGGCCAGCGCCGTCGTGCTGTTCGTCATCGTTCTGATCTTCACCATGCTGCAGCTCTTCATCCAGCGCAAGTGGAAGAATTATTGAGGTACCGCCATGAAAACTGCAAAAAAATCCTTTGCCTATCTCGTTCTGATCATCGGCGCGCTCATCATGGTGCTGCCGTTCTTCTGGATGATCATCTCCTCGCTGAAAACGGCCGCAGAGGTCAACACGACGCCGCCGACGTTCTGGCCGAAGGAGCTTGTATTTGAAAACTATGTCTACGCCTTTGAGAAGGCCCCGTTCCTGCGCTATTTCTGCAACTCGCTGCTCGTGACCATCGTCTGCGTTGCCTGCACCATGTTCACGACCATCCTCGCGGCCTTCGCCTTCTCCCGGCTGAAGTTCCCGGGGCGCGACCTGCTGTTTTCCCTGCTGCTTTCGCTGATGATGATCCCGTTCGAGATGCTCATCATCACAAACTACACGACCATCGTGAAGCTCGGGCTCAACGACACGCTCATCGCGCTGATCCTGCCGTTCACCTCCAGCATCTTCTACACCTACATCCTCCGGAATTTCTTCCTGGCCATTCCGGACAGCCTCTATTATTCCGCCCGCGTCGACGGCGCGAGCAACTGGCGCTACCTCTGGCGCGTCATGGTGCCCATGTCCCGACCGGCCCTCGTGACGATTGGCCTGCTTGACGCTATTGCCTGCTGGAACTCCTTCCTGTGGACCGTCATCGCCACGAACACGAAGGAGGTCCGGACGCTGCCGTTCGGCCTTTACGCCTTCATGACCTCCAGCGGCATCCGCTATGAGCGCCTGATGGCCGCCTCGACCATCGTCGTGGTGCCGATGATCCTGCTGTTCATCTTCTGCCGCAAGAGCATCGTCACCGGCGTGTCGCGCGGCGGCCTGAAGGGGTAAGCGCCATGAGAGAGATCGTCCTCGACCTGCTCTGCCATGCCGATTTCTCCGGCCGCATCCGCCCCTCCCGTGAGGATATCGGCTTTCCGGCCTTTTCCGCCGAGATCGCAAGGCTGCGCGCGCAGAATCCGGCAGGAACGCTCCTGCTCGACGCCGGTGACGCCTTCAGCACGAACTACTGGCCCGGCCTGCCGCTTGTCGGCGCCATGATCCGCAGCAAAACGGACGTCATGACGCTCGGCAACCACGAATTTGACCGCGGCCCCGCCTTTCTGGACACCTGCATCAGTGCCTGCCCCTTCCCGGTCCTCTGCGCCAACGTGCGCCGGAAAGCGGATGGTGCGCCCGTCCCCGGCACGAAGCCGTGGGTCCTGCTCGAGCGCTGCGGCATTCGCATCGGCGTGCTCGGCCTCACGACGGAATACACGCCCTACATGGTGGAGAAAAGCGCGTTTGCCCCGTTTGAAATGACCTCCGCCGCCGAAGCAGCCGCGCGCCATATCCCGGCAATGCGCGCCGCGGGCGCGGACGTCGTCGTCGTGCTGACGCACATGCCGTTTTATCAGGCGGCGGACGGCACGCTCACGGGTGAGCTGCCGGAGCTGATCGACACCTCGCCCGCTGCGGACGTCTGGATCGGCGGGCACATCCCCGGCGACTGCGCGCAGGTCCGCAGCGGAGCCTGCGTCGTCAAGGCCGGGTTTGGCGGAGCCAGCATTGCGCATGTCCGCCTGACGCTGGACGCCGCATCACACCGCATTCTGGACCGCAGCTGCGCCGTCGTGCAGACGGACCCGAACGGGCAGACCGATCCGGAGATCACCCGGTATATCCGCTCCGTCACCGACCCGTTCGAGCCGTATTTCCGGGAGCCCCTCGGGTCCCTGAACGAGCGCTGGCGCATGACGCTGGCCCACGAGTCGAAGCTCGGCGATTTTCTGGCCGACTGTCTGCGCTTCGGCGGGCAGACGGAGCTGTCCTACATGAACACGACCAGCGCCTGCGGCGAGCTGCTTCCGGGTGAGATCACGCGCGAGGAGCTGCTCTACTGCGCCGCATTCGACGACGAAATGTTCACCGGGATCATCACAGGCGCGCAGCTCCATGCCCTGCTCGAGGCCGTCTATGAGCCGGAGCGCTTCGGCAATAATGCTGCCATCGCCTTCTCCGGCTTCCACGCCGCAGTGGACCATACCCGCCCCGGCGGGCAGAAGGTTCTCTCTGTCACGCGGCCGGACGGTACGCCCATTGCGCCGGACGAGCGCCTCAGCGTCACGGTCAGCGCCTATATGGCCTCCGGCGGCAATGACACCGGAGCCATTGCCGGGCAGATCGACTGGAAACCGACCGGCCGCCACTATCACGAAGCCGTCAGCGCCTATGCAAAGTCCCTCGGCGTGCTCACGGTCGCAGACTACCCGCGCCTGCACGAGACCGGCGAACCGGAAAACAACCACGCGCCCTATTGAGCGCACGGAAAAGGCCATAGATTTGTCATTGCGAGGAGCGAAGCGACGTGGCAATCTCGCAGCAGAGGACCTTCTGTTCCCGGAATGCTCCGGCGAATTCGCAGCGCAGTCCCCGCACACCGGAATGACGTAAAGAGCCGCTGCGGTGCGCCGCAGCGGCTCAAATGAAACATATGCATCTTCTTATCGGAAAAGCCGCCCCATCAGCTCCTCGAACGCGAGGATGACCTTGCCGAAAAACTGGTTCGGCACGGCGCTGATGAGCGTCTGGTTGGAGGCGTCGACGAGGAACGTCAGGTCCGACATTCGCGCCAGCTTGGAATCCGAGCGGCGCGTGAAGCAGATGGCGGAAAAGCCCTTGCTCTCTGCCTCGCGCACGTCGTTGATGATGGCCTCCGTCTCGCCGCTCTGCGAGATGGCGATGATGAGTGAGGACTCCACGTTGCTCGTGATCTGGCGGTTCGCCTCCTCGCGGAAGAGCATGTAGTCATAGAAGTGGACGTGGTTGAACACCATGAAGCCGCAGATGGCAAGCCGCTTGACGATGTAATTGGCGACCTCCTCGGCAAAGCCCTCGCCGACGACGAAAATCTTGCGTTCCTTGTACTGCATCAGCATTTTGCAGAACTGCTCGGCCTGCTCCGGCGTATAGCCGTCGATAAGGCCGCACAGCGGGTCCGGATCGCTGGAGCGGTGGCCCTCGCCGCTGGACTGTGCCAGATTATAATAAAGCTCGCTGTAGCCCGCAAAGCCCAGCCGCTTGCACAGCTTCATGATAAACGCCGTTGAAACATAGTTTTCGCTTGCGATCTGCTGAATGCCGACCTTGTTCCCACCGAGCTCGATATGCCGGACGATGCTGGTGATCACCCGGCGCTCATCATCCGAGAGCAGGTTCGTCAGAATATAGTAGTTGCTCATCTCAAGCGCCGCCTTCCTGAAAATATCAAACTCCGCCCATGCACCCGGCACAGCCGGTGTGCGGAAAGGAATCATTCATGTCATACATCATTTCGCCGCCCGAGGAGACGGCGCTGCAGGCGCACCTGCATAAGCTCCGCACGCAGCTCCATGAGGCGCCGGAGCTTTCGTGGCAGGAGTACCGGACCACCCGGCTCGTCCGCCGGGAGCTGGAGGCCCTCGGTCTCGAGCCGGTCCCGCTTGGCCTGCCGACCGGCGCTGCCGCGCTCCTGCGCGGTGCCCTGCCCGGCCCGACCGTCGGCCTGCGCGCCGATCTGGATGCCCTGCCGATCACGGAGCGCACCGGAGCGGAATTTTCCTCCCGCGTTCCCGGCGTCATGCACGCCTGCGGACATGATGTCCATATGGCCGCCCTGCTCGGCGCAGCCCGCCTGCTTGCAGCGCGGCGGGAGCAGCTGGCCGGGAACGTCCTGTTCCTGTTCCAGCCCGCCGAGGAGGCCGCAACGGGCGCCATGCAGGTGCTGGAGCAGGGCCTGTTCCGCCGCGTCCCGATGGCGGGCATGCTGGCGCTGCACGTCTGGCCCGGTCTGGCGCAGGGGCAGCTCGGCATCCGGTCCGGCGCGATCCTCTCCGCCGTGGACAGCTTTGAGATCACCGTCACGGGGCGCGGCGGCCACGGCTCCGCACCGGAGCGGGCCTGCAACCCCATCCCCGCGGGCGCTGCGCTGGCTTCGGCCCTCACAACGCTCCGCGCCAACGACCTGCCACAGGCAGAGCCAGCCGTCACGGCCGTGACGTGCATTCAGGCCGGAACCTGCAACAACGTCATTCCGGACCGCTGTATCCTGCTCGGGACGATCCGCACGTTCTCCGCACGGACGCGGGCACAGGCAAAGGCGCGGCTGGAGGCCCTCACGGCCGGTATCGCGGCCGCGTGGGGCTGCACCGCAGCAGTCGGCTGGACAGACGGAACGCCCGCCCTGTGCAACGATGCCGGACTTGCAGCGGCAATGGAGCGCGCCGCCGTCTCCGTGTTCGGCAAAAGCGGCTGCGTGCAGATCGAGCCGCAGATGATCTCCGAGGACTTCGCCTGCTACGGAAGCGAGGTCCCGATCTGCTGCGCCCTGCTCGGCGTCGGCAGCCCGGTGGGCCTGCACAGCGCCGCGTTCTGTCCGGACTCTTCCGTTCCGCTCCCCGCCGCCCGCTTTCTTGCGGAAAGCGCATGGAGCGTGCTGGAGGACGCCCGTGCTTAAGCATGCGTTCTTTTCTATTATAGCGAAGTACGACCATTTTCGCAATTCCTATTCACGAATCAAGCCAGAAAGAAAAATCCTGCCGGTCATCACTGGCAGGATTTGGGCGGATTTATGTTAATAGGCTGTTATAGATGGGGCACGCGAATAGCCTTTGTGAAATATTTTGCTGGCGCAAACTATGAAAGAAACGCTCTCGCGTTTGTGATATTTTCTGCTTCGCAGAAAGTGATATGAAATCCACCCACCGCCGCAGCGATTTCACACGCCGCAGGCGT
>ENA-OQEY01000450-OQEY01000450.1-human-gut-metagenome-genome-assembly--contig:-NODE-450-length-27276-cov-3.713556_pt1 | contig 27276 bp, 23 predicted proteins | sample MGYA00242801_ERZ504647 | MGnify/ENA primary metagenome ERZ504647 (study PRJEB26092, sample SAMD00036204) | human gut metagenome | host: Homo sapiens | study: EMG produced TPA metagenomics assembly of... | reverse complement strand
TTCGCGATAGGCTCCTCAATTTTTGCCACTTTAAGAACTGCCTCCGCAATCACATTTCCCAGCACACCAGTGATAATAATAACTGCAACCGTGATCGTAACAAGTCCGCCAAGTTCTTCCGATACACCCATTCCAATGGCTGTAGTAATGGATTTCGGAAGCAGAGTAACATACTCCGAATGGGAAAGTCCAAACAGCTTTGCAAAAATCAAGACACTGACCATACTTGCAAGTACACCGGAAACAATTCCTATAACGACAGCTTTCAGATTCTTACGAAGCAGAGTAAGCTGTCTGTAAAGCGGTACCGCAAGACATACTGTAGCAGGAGTAAGCAGATAACTGATATACTGACCGCCTGCATTGTAGGTCTTATAATCCACCTGCATAAGCTGAAGCATTCCCATTACACATAGAATTGCAATCAAAAGAGGATTAAACAGCGCCATTTTAAACTTTTTCTTCAGCAAAAGACCGACCTCATATCCAGCCAGACTTAATGCCGCCCCGAAAAACAGGGAATTTTCTATAAAATTTATCATTTCTTATCTTTCCCCCTGTCCTTTCTGATCACAAACTGAGTACTGCGTCCAGTAACTACCATTACAATGACGGTTGTCAGAATTGTTATGAGCACAACAGGAAGCCAGATTGGTTGCAGATCACCCCACGCTTCCAAAAGTCCCACACCTGCAGGAACGAACATAACCGGCATAATTTCAACCAGAAAATCTGCTGCTTCTTCCACCTGCTCAAGTTTCAGAATTCCGCTTGCAAGTGCTCCAAGCATCAGCACAAGACCATATACACTGGCCGGCACCGGAAGAGGCAAAAGGATATGTAATCCCTCACCCAACGCTGAAACCAGCAAAATAATACAAAATTGCCTCAGATACTTCACTTTTTGTCTTCCTCCTCGCTGTCTCCACAAAGAAGTTCATTTGCAATTTCCAGATAAGGCTGAAGCTCCTCAAGAGAAGCCCTGCCATTTCGCTTCATCTTTGTAATCCCTGGATACTGTGCAGGGATGGATCTTGTCATATTTCTGTCACCGTAGATTTTCACCATATCTCCATTTTCCAAGGTATCCCCGGCAATTAATTTATCATTTTTGTTATAAATTCCTTCCTTGGGAATCGCTGCCTTGAAAACAGTTTTTTTATCCATATCTACGAATACCATTTCCTTCAGTATATCTCCGGCTTCCACATAAATAGCTCTTATAGCTTCATTTTCCAGACGTGCTTCCTCCTGTTTGTCTTTCTGTGCCTGTCTGGCAACCAGATTCCAGAACGAGCCGCCTACTACGCCAAAGATCACCAGAAGAATGACAATTCCTACAATGAATTTTACATCGATTTCTTTTTTCTCCACTGCAAATCCTCATTTCTTTCATGGCTTTTTCTTCTGCCCTATTATACATTATCTTGTTAAAATTGCAATGTCATCTTTCGACAATTCTCTCCCCTGTTTTTCCCAATTTTTCTACAACATAATTGTAAAACTGTGTTCTGGATATTCCTTTTTTCCACATTGCGACTGTTCAGAGCACGATTTTTTCCACCTGCCAGCTGCCGTTTTCCACGGTCATAACTGCCATGGTCACGTCTCCACCAAAGCGGCTTCTGCCGCAGCTTCCAGGGTTCAGCCACAGCCTTCCGTCAATTTCTTTTGCAAAATACTGATGACTGTGTCCAAAAATCACCACCTGGGTATCCCCTAACTCCCAGGCAACATCTTTCCTGTCATGAACCATAAAGAATTTCACATTTCCAACTGTAAAGTTCAAGCTTCTTCGCAGATTCTGTGCCCAGTATCCATCATTGTTTCCTCGCACTACATATAAAGCGCCCAATGATCTTATAGTATCCAGAAGCTCCGGTCTGTCCACATCTCCAGCATGAAAAATGCAGTCACAGGACTGTAATATGTCCAGAACTTCTGTCCGTAAAAGACCATGTGTATCTGAAATAATTCCAATTTTAATTCTCTTATTTTCTATCATTTCACCGTTCCTTATACCACATTCATCTATATTTTTTCAAAAAACAGCCTTTTCCTCAAAACAGACAGATTTTCCCATACTCGCCGTCAAATCCAGGTTTACAGATTACTTCTCTGTTTCTAAGTTTCCGAATGCCTGAAGCAATCATGTGACTACTTTCTTTCTCAATATCCGCAATGGGAATTTCCCTTAAAATATCAAATTCATTTCCCAGTTTCTGAAGCATCTTTTCATATTCACCAGTGACTGTTTTGGTGGTTACAGCCTTTCCAACACAGGCAGAAATCACCTCAGGAAGAGGTACAATGCTCTCAAAAGGTCTGGCATTTTTTCTCACAAACCCATTTTCTCTATCAGCCAGATCCATAATTCTGTGATTCACTCCCATAGTCAGTTTTTTCCCACATATAGGACATATTCCATGATACTTTTCTGCTTCTTCCGGACTCAGACAGATGTGACATTTTCTGTGTCCATCATAGTGATATTTTCCCTCTTCCGGGAAAAATTCCAGTGTTCCAAGAAAACCTTTTCCATATTGGACAGCACCATAAAGTCCCTGATAGGACAATTCAATGTCCAGTAAGTTAGCCTCTCTTCCAAGCTTTGATGGAGAATGTGCATCTGAGTTTGAGATCAGCTGAAGTCCATCAAGTGCAGATAAACGCCAGTTCATAGGTGGATCTGAAGATAATCCCGTTTCCACAGCATGAACATATGAAGTAAGATCTTCAAAACATTCTTCCATGGTATCAAACCCTGATGCGGCACCAAAAAGTCCGAAGTGGGGAGTCCAGATATGTGCCGGAACCAGCATTCCATCGGCACAGTTTTCCAGTAAAATTTCCAGAAGATCGTGACAATCAAGTCCCAGTATTGGCCTTCCGTCTGAGTGAATATTTCCAATCTTTTCCAGTCTCCCAGCTATTTTATCTGCTTCTTCAAGGCCGGATAAAAGAAGTACATTATGCACCTTGCGGCACTTTCCATTCTTCTTATAGATAGAACTGATCTCCCCTGTAATTACGAAACGGGGAGCTCCCCCAGGAAGCATTTTCGCCTCTTCCAGCACATATTCATCTCTTAACCGATACAGTCCACTTTCTGCCGGAACCAGCTTTTCTTTCAGTTCCTCCCGCCAGGCAGGATGGGTAAAATCACCGGTTCCCACTAAAGAAATTCCTTTTTTTCTTGCCCACAGATCCAGATATTCCGGGGTTCCAAGCTTGCTTGTTGCCATGGAATATCTGGAATGAATGTGAAGATCTGCGATTATTTCCACTTAATTAACTCCATTTCCGTCATTTATATTTTGATTTGCAACTGCTCAAAATTCTCAAAACTATAGAAAAAAACACTTTCCAATGTGTTCTTTTTATTTCTTTTTATACCAGTTTGTAATCCATTTTCCTGCTGCTGTCAGATTCTTTGAGGACCATTTTCCTGTATTACTGCAGCCGGATTTTATAAATGCAGAGCTTTCTGCCTTATTTGACAGGCTCCATGCCATATAGCTGATATTGTTTTTGTCCAGGAAAGTCAGCCACTTTTTTGCTTCAGCTTTATCAAGTCCACCATTTCCAGAAGCATCACAGATACTAAACTCGGATACAAATAACGGCAGTCCTTTATCAAGGGCAGCCTGTGCTTTATCTCTCAGCCATTCCTTATGTGTTGCTGCGTAAAAGTGCAGGGTGTACATTACGTTTTTCCTGTATTTCTTACTAACCGGGGAAAGCGCAGCCTGATCTACATCCTGTGACCAGTTGGGCGTTCCTACCAAAATCACAGCTTTTTTGTCATAGGTGCGGATACCTTTTATAATCTTTTCAGCGTATTTTTTTATTGTACTCCAGGATGTTCCTCCATTTGGCTCATTACAGATTTCGTAGATCACATTGGTATTATTTTTGTATTTTTTTGCCATTTTTTTGAAAAACTTCAAAGCTTCTTTCTGATTTTGCTGAGGGTTTCCATCACTTAAAATATGCCAGTCAATAATCACATACATACCTGCATTTGTGGCATATTTTACACCGTTATCAATACACGCTTCCAGCTTACGCCGATTGGATGCATCCCCGGTACAATAGCCGTTATATTCAGCAGTATACATGGCAAGACGCACTGCATTTACCTTCCAGTTTTTCTTCATAAAAGTAAATGCACTTTGATTTACATACTCTGGATACCAAGACAGACCATGGGTGCTGATACCTCTAAGCTGTACTTTTTTCCCACTGCTGTTTACAAGCTGTGTGCCTTTTACCTGTAATCTGGGAAGCTTGGACGCAGCCGCTACCGGTACACAGAATGCACATAAAAATACGATTGCAATAAGCAAACCGAACCATTTTTTTCCTTTTTTTCTCATTAAAACCCCTCCTCCATTAATCTCCAGCCGTTGTCTTTTAGCCACTTTTGTCTTTCCCGGTAATCTGGAAGGATCTTCTCAACTTCTTTCCAGAATGCCTGGGAATGGTTCATTTCCCTACGGTGGCAAAGCTCATGGACCACCACATAATCCAGCACCTCAGGAGGTGCCAGAATTAACAGCCAGTTAAAATTCAGATTTCCATTTGCGGCACAGCTTCCCCATCTTGTTTTCTGTTGACGCAGGGTAATTTTCCCATAGCTTACCCCTAACTTTTCTGCATAATATGCCACTCGCCTTGGAATTACCACGCAGGCTTTATTCTGCAGATGCTGTCTTTCCAGGGCAGACAGCTTTTGTACGTTCTCCTTCTGTGCATCTCTTTTCTGGATTTTTTCCAGATTTTTCAGGATCCATTCTTGTTTTTCTTCCACAAATTTCTGAATTTTTGCTTTGGAAAGACGGAGAGGCGCGCGTACAACAACACTGCCATCAGCTTTAATTTCCAGGCTCATGGTTTTGCGGCTGCTGCGGATGATCTGGTAGGAAATCTGAGAGCTCAGCATAGGATTTTCTCCATGTAAGCGTTCATCTGCTGCTCCAGTATTTCCATCTTTTCCCTGGTGTCTTTCTCCTTATATTCCAACCGCTTTATAATCCTGGAAATGTAATCCTTTTCTTTCATGATCCGCCATGTTTCCTTAAAATTCAGGTCATAATACTGCGCTGCATAGGATACCCAGTAATCTACGGATGTAATCCGGTCAGGAGATGAAACTGCCTCTTTTCTCAGGCAGGATTCCCATACCTTTGGAGATATTTTGCCTTCTCCGGCATGCTCCTGAGGGACACCGATCATAGCCTCCACAGAATCCACCAGCTTCACTCTGCAATTGTCCAGCTTGTCTGCATCGCGGATCATTTTTGCGTGGAAAAGAGTTCTTTCGTCCTGAATTCCTTCCAGCCTGAAATCACTGTGTCTGGCAATTGCCACGCGAATGAGCTCATCATAGCTTCGGTCTTCTATGAATCTGCTGATCATCGGATTTTCTCCCTCAAATAACAGTTGTACACCGAATGCAGCGTGATCCATAGTGTCCGGTGAAAAGCTGTTATAAAGACGAAGCTGTTGGAATCTTCCAATATCGTGAAGCAGGGCAATAAGCTCCGCAAGCTGTTGGTCTTCCTCATTCAAATGCATTCTGTGACCAATTTCACGAGCACTTTTTACCACCCCATATGTGTGAATGATTTTTAATTTTATCTTTTCATCTTCTCTGTCATATCCATTTAAATAATCCTCGAAAACGCCTCTTGCATGTTTAAAATCTATCTTCAAAATGCCTTCCTTTCCGCTGTATCTTTTGCACATCCAGAGCGAATATTAAGTAACCGCTTTTGTCAATGTGCAGATACTGAACAGCAGCTCTTTTAATCCTTATTATAAACCACCTGGTTTTCTTTTCCAATAAAAGCGTCAGATTTTCGAAAATTTCTACAGACTTGCGAAGGTTTGACGCATAACGTATAATACAAGACAATGATAACATATATTAATTATAAGCAAACAAATTTCGCTATTGTTTACATTTCGTTACGGTTCACTGGTAACGTTCCGCGAGGCGTTTTTGTGAACAAAGTTCATAGATAACACAATTCTGCATGCTTCGTGAAGCTTGTGGATAATACTCATTTTCAGGGAGGATGCCATGGCAGATAAAATACCTGATATTTCACCAAACGTAGACGAAACCATGAAGGAGCTTGAAACCCATGGTTCTTTTGAGCTGCCAGTAGAAACTTATACAGATAATTGTGAGATTTTCCGCTCCTTATACAACCACTGGCATAAAGAAATGGAGATCATCTGTATTGACAAGGGAAACGGGCTTGCAAGGCTTAACCGGGAAACACTGCGTCTGAAAGAGGGAGATCTTCTCATTGTCAACAGCGGTGTTCTGCATGGAATCAAGTCAGATTCCAGACATATTTTATATTACAGAAGCGTGGTGTTTGACCTTAGCTTTCTGGCGGGTCCTGCAGGGGATCTCTGTCAGGAAAAAGTAATCTCCCTGCTTATGGAGAACCGGGCAGAATTCACCCATCTGATCACTCCTGCCAATGAAAATTATAATAATATTTTCCATCTTTTCTGCGAGATCCATAAATGCCACAAGGAAAAACCGCCCTTCTATTATATGAAGCTGAAAGGACTTTTCTATGGGCTTTTTTATGAAATGCTGGCAGGAAATTACATCATTACTACAGATGCCGAACAGAACAGGAATCTTTTATCTGTAAAAAAGGTCCTGGACTATATCAGTGCCCATTACCGTGAGCCTCTGTCTGTAAAGGAACTGTCCGGTCTTTCCAATTACAGTGAATTCTATTTTATGAAGCTGTTCAAACAGTATACCGGAAAAACAGCAGCAGCCTACCTGAATGACTACAGACTTGAAAAGGCAAAGTCCCTGCTTTTGCATACAGATGCATCTGTGACGGACATTGCTCTAGATGTAGGTTTTAACAATACCAGTTATTTTATAAAAAAATTTCAGGAAGCCAATCAGCTGTCCCCTCACAAATTCCGCAAAAAAATGTCATAACAGAACAGTTTTGTTGTATTTTTCTAAGAGATGCATATGCTAATATAACACCATCGAACAAAGGTGATGTCCACGGCATCAGGCATACCGGTGGATTTCAGACGAGCATCATTCACACGCTCTCGAAAGGAGAAAATAATTATGAAAGCTTTAGAAACTATGATCCAGAACATGTTCCACAAAGACTGCGCAGCATGTACCGACCAGGAAGTATACGAAGCACTTCTCACCTATACAAAAGAGCAGTTAGCTGCAAAAGGCTATCACGATGGCAAGAAAAAAATTTACTATATTTCTGCCGAATTTCTCATTGGTAAGCTTCTTTCCAACAATCTGATCAATCTTGGAATCTACGATGAGGTTGCAGAATTTCTGAAAAAAAATGGCAAATCTCTTGCAGAAATTGAATCCGTTGAGCCGGAACCATCTCTTGGAAACGGTGGTCTTGGACGTCTGGCTGCATGTTTCCTGGATTCTATTGCAACACTTGGACTTCCTGGAGAAGGTATTGGTCTGAATTACCATCTTGGACTTTTCAAACAGGTTTTTGAAGACAATCTTCAGCATGAAGTACCGAATCCATGGATCACTCCTGATTCCTGGCTGACTGCTACAAATGTAACTTATATGGTTCCTTTCAGAGGTTTTTCCCTGAAATCTACCATGTATAGTATTGATGTTGCAGGCTATGAAAACAAAGCGATCCACCTTAACCTTTTTGACATTGATCTGGCAGATGAGTCCATGGTTCATGATGGAATTACCTTTAACAAAAAGGATATTCTCCACAATCTGACACTGTTCCTGTATCCGGATGACAGTGATGAAGATGGACGTAAGCTTCGTGTTTACCAGCAGTATTTCATGGTCAGCAATGCCGCTCAGCTGATTCTGGATGAGGCAGTTTCCAAGGGAAGCAACCTTCATGATCTGGCTGATTATGCTGTTGTTCAGATCAATGACACTCACCCAAGTATGATCATTCCTGAGTTCATCCGCCTTCTTGGTGAGCGTGGAATTGACTTTGATGAAGCTGCTGAAATCGTTTCCAATGTATGTGCATATACCAATCATACAATTCTGGCTGAGGCGCTTGAAAAATGGCCAATCCATTATCTGGAAGACATTGTTCCACAGCTGGTTCCGATTATCCGCAAGCTGGATGAAAAGGTAAAAGCCAAATATCCGGCTGAAAATCTTGCTATTATTGACAGCAATAATCTGGTTCATATGGCACATATGGACATTCATTATGGCTTCTCAATCAATGGTGTTGCAGCCCTTCATACAGAGATTCTGAAGAACTCCGAGCTGCATCAGTTTTATGAAATTTATCCTGAAAAATTCAATAATAAGACCAATGGTATTACTTTCCGCCGCTGGTTAATGTATTGCAACCAGCCACTGACCAAGTTTATTTCTTCACTTATTGGAGAGGGTTATAAAAAAGATGCCGATGAACTGAAGAAGCTTCTTGCTTACAAGGATGATCAGAAGGTTCTGGATCAGCTGCTTGAGATCAAGACAAATGCAAAGAAAATCTGCAAGGATTTTGTTCTGGAAAATACTGGTATCGAGATCGATGAAAACAGTGTTTTTGATATCCAGATCAAGAGACTTCATGAGTATAAACGTCAGCAGTTAAATGCTCTTTATATTATTTATAAGTATCTGGAAATCAAAGACGGAAAGAAACCGGAACGACCGATTACTTTCATCTTTGGTGCAAAAGCAGCTCCTGCTTATTACATTGCAAAGGATATCATTCATCTGCTTCTGACTCTAGAAACCCTGATTCAGAATGACCCAGACGTAGCACCTTATATGAAGCTTGTTATGGTGGAAAACTACAATGTAAGTGCTGCTGAAAAACTGATCCCTGCTTGCGATATTTCCGAGCAGATTTCCCTGGCTTCCAAGGAGGCAAGCGGTACTGGAAACATGAAGTTTATGCTGAATGGTGCTATTACTCTTGGTACTATGGACGGAGCAAATGTGGAGATCAGTGATCTGGTTGGCAAGGATAATATTTATATCTTTGGTGAGTCCAGTGATGAAATTATCAAGCATTATGAGAAGATGGATTACAATTCCAGAGCAATTTATGAGGGAGATGCTGATATTAAAAAGTATGTAGATTTTATTGTCAGCGAGCCGATGCTGAAGCTTGGTAAAGAGGAACATCTGAGGAACTTCTATAACGAGCTTTTGAATAAAGACTGGTTTATGACTTTGCTGGATCTCAAAGATTATATTAAAGTTAAAGATCAGGTATTTGCAGATTATGAAGACCGTAACAGCTGGGCAAAGAAAATGCTTGCAAATATCGGTGAGGCAGGATTCTTCTCTTCTGACAGAACCATTGCACAGTATAATAAAGATATCTGGCATTTAAACTAAAAAGTGCATCCCGCGGCAGTATATATAGCTGTCGCGGGATTTTTTTTAACAATATTCACATTTTCACTCTGAAGTATTACTCTTTTTCTGTTACTGTCTGCAGAGTCAACAGTGATTTTTTTCCCATTACTGGTCACTCCGTGACCAGTAACTTTTTCCTAAGTTCATACAAAATAGCGCAGCATAAACTTGCAAAATCGAAGATTTCCAATTACAATGAATACATCATTCATGAAAGGATTTTACAAAATGACAAAGGAAGAACTCGCTCTTGAAGTAATAGATCGATTAAAGAAAGAATACCCCCTGGCAGATTGCACTCTTGATTACGACGAAGCCTGGAAACTGTTGGTTAGCGTACGGCTGGCAGCACAGTGTACAGATGCCAGAGTCAATGTTGTAGTGCAGGATCTGTATGCCAGATATCCGGACGTAGCCGCACTTGCAGCAGCTACCCCTGAAGAAATTGAAGCGATTGTAAAGCCTTGCGGACTGGGAAAAAGTAAAGCCAGAGACATCAGCGCATGCATGAAAATCCTGCATGAAAAATACCATGACAATGTTCCATGTGACTTTGACGCTCTTCTCGCCCTCCCCGGTGTAGGACGCAAAAGTGCCAATCTGATCATGGGCGATGTATTCGGTAAACCAGCTATTGTCACTGATACACACTGCATTCGTCTCACCAACCGGATTGGCCTTGTGGATGGAATCAAGGATCCTAAGAAAGTTGAAATGGCACTGTGGAAAATCATTCCGCCGGAAGAGGGAAATGACTTCTGTCACCGCCTGGTAAACCACGGACGGGAAGTCTGTACTGCCAGAACCAGGCCTTATTGTGACAGATGCTGTCTCGCTGATATCTGCGCAAAAAACGGAGTAGACTAAAGCAAAGGCTTTCTGCAGGATATGCAGGTTTTAAAGCTCCCTATAAAAAGGAAGCATTTTCGCCCGGATATTTTCTCGAAAATGCTTCCTTTTACGGTTATTCTCCCACACTTCTTCTCAACGCAAACATAAAAATCTTCTCAAATCCCACACTCACTGCAATAATGACAATTGTCCATGCAAACAGGTCTGGTGTCTCCAGATACACCTTGGCTTTGTATAATTTTTCACCGATGGAACCAGCAGGAATGCCGATTACTTCAGCCGCAATTCCCGCTTTCCAACAGAGACCAAGTCCCAGTTTACAGGCAGTAACTGCATATGGCATAACCTGGGAAAGATAGATAAATTGTAATTTTTTTCCCACTCCCGCTCCAAAGGAATCTGCCATCTCCAGAAGCTGTTTGTCCGTCTGCCTGATTCCTTCCAGAATATTTGTATATACCACTGGAAAAACCATGAGAAACGAAATAAAAACGGATAAGTTTCTGGATGGGATCCAAATCAGGCACAGAATGATAAAAGAAGCAACTGGCGTAGCTTTTATCACCATGATCAATGGCTCCATCAGCACTTCCACAGCAAAAAAAGCAGAAGAAAGCGCCGCCAGAACCGTTCCCAGGATCAAAGCCAGAGAAAATCCCAGTATAATCCTTACGAAACTGAACACCACAGATTTCCAGAAATCTCCCATTACAATCAATTCGGTAAGTCTCTTTATAACAGAAACAGGAGATGCCAGAAGGATCTCCTGTTTCAGCCACATACTGGTCAGCTGCCATACCATAATCCATACAGCAGCTGCCACAATTTTATAAAATATCCGATATTTTTTTGCCTTATCAGCGTTTATAATAGAAGTCCTCATCTGGTAACTGACCTCCGATTGTTTCCGGATTCTGCTCATTTAGTGTGTTCAGATAGCCGGAAAGAATGGTCTGCATTTCGTCGCCCTCCATGAATACAATACTGCATTCCGGAATGGCTTTTGCTGCAACTTCTGCCGGAATAATATCATGGTTTCCAATGATCTGGGCAGCTGCTTCTGTATCAGAATTTACAAATTCTACAGAGTCCTTATATGCATCCATAAACGCATCAATATCTGCTTCATGCTCTTTCAGATAATCATTTCTGGCAATTACAACACCTGTTACCAGCCTGCTTCCATCTGTTGCAGAAGACTCCCAAAGCTCATTCAGGTCAAGGGCCACACGAAGGTTCTCATTCTTCATAAGTGCAGTGGTTACAAAAGGCTGTGGAAGAAGTCCAACTGCTGTCTGGTCTTCTGCAAGCGCTGCTACAACCTCTGCATGCTCAGACTTGTACTCAATGGTCACATCCTTCTCCGGATCCAGTCCATTAGACTTCAGAACAGAGTTTAACGCATACTCCGGAGTCGCACCTTTACCACTGGCATAGATCGTTTTTCCCTTTAAATCATCTACAGACTGGATGGAATCACCATTCTCCACCAGATAAAGAACACCAAGAGTATTTACTGCCAGAACGCTGACGTTTTTATCTGTTTTCTGATATAAAACGGAGGCTAAATTGGATGGAACAGCTGCTACATCTACCTGTCCCTGAACGATCATTGGAACAATTTCATCTGGAGATGCAGCAAGGGAAAACTCGTAATTCTCATCGTCCAGAAGCTGTGCCATTCCCATTGCAGTAGGTCCCTTCAGTGCCCCAATTTTCATTACAGAACTGTCTGAATCCGTCTCATCAGCCGGCTCTTCTGATGTCTCATCTGCCGCTTCCGTTTCTTCCTTCTGTTCTTCTGCCAATACAATATTTGCGCTTCCAATACCTCCAGCCATTGTTCCAACACCAAGTGCAGCGGCCATAAACCATGATAATGCTCTTCTCTTCATAGAATGTCCTTTCCGGATCTTTACCTGATCCCATCAGTTCGTAATAGGTTACTGTTCACTGGTAACATTCCGCGAGGTGTTTTTTGTGAACAAAGTTCACAGAAAACCCGAGAGTTGCGGCGCGAAATCATGCAAAGCATGATTTCTGTGCATCGCGAAGCGTGTTACTGTGAACGGAGTGAACAGTAACCGTAATAGAAAATATACTGCTGCAGCAGTCAGATATTTGTCTCTTGGATTTATAGTCAAACTATATGCGTCATAATCATTATCCAGATCAAAATATGGGCTTCAAAAAAGAGAAGTTCAGCTTTATCACAGTCAAAATGCCCTGGTTCTACCGATATTATGATTTATACTGTCTAAAGAAAAGGGTCAGACTGTCCAGGGCCTTGGCAAGGACAAGCGCTTCCTTCTCGTCCAGTACATCAAGCACTGCATCTGTCATTTTGCGGTGAAATTCCGCATGGTGATGATATGCCTTTCTTCCTTTCAGGGTGAGATGGATAAATACCACACGGCGATCCTGCTCACTTCGCTCCCTTGTGGCGTATCCCTTTTTTACAAGGCTGTTCATGGAAGTAGTCAGGGAACCTACGGTGATATTCAGTTTGGCCGCAATGTCGGACATTTTGTTCCCGCCAAGGCCTACAGCTTCAATAATATGCATATCATTATTCGTGATATCCTTATATTCTTCCGTAATGATCGCCTGCTCTTCCAGCTCCATAATCTCGTTGAACAGATGTACCAGTACATCATTAATAACTTCCCTGTTCTCCACTCTTTTCTCTCCTATAATGTGACAACATTATTTTCTATAAAACATTCAAGCAAATATTTACGGTAAGTATATCACAATTTGATATGTTTTTCTACAATTTTACAAATTTCTAAAACGAGTATAGCGCTTATTCAGTAATTTTTCCGGATCAAGCAACTGATAAGTTTCCAGGAATTCTTCTATTCTGTTTTTCAACTCTTCCATGGTATCTGCCATATTTTCTCTGGTAAGAGGCTGATTCTCAGGGATTACCTGCTCAATAATTCCAAGCTCCTTCAGATCTGCGGCTGTCAGCTTCATTACTTCTGCGGCTTCCTTTGCCCGTGTGCTGTCTTTCCACAAAATAGATGCAAAGCCTTCTGGTGAAAGAATTGAATAAATGGAATTCTCCATCATCCAGACCTGATCACCTACTGCAAGAGCAAGGGCCCCACCGCTGCCGCCTTCTCCAATTACAATAGAAAGCACCGGAACTTTAAGGCTGGAGAGCTCATACAGATTTCGGGCAATTGCCTCTCCCTGGCCTCGTTCTTCCGCCTCCAGTCCACAGAATGCCCCAGGTGTATCCACAAGGCAGATCACTGGTCTGTGGAACTTTTCTGCCTGCTTCATAAGCCGTAGGGATTTTCGGTAACCTTCCGGAGAAACCATGCCAAAATTATGGGCAATATTCTCTTTTGTACCATTTCCTTTTTCCTGGACAATCACAGTTACAGGCTTTCCTGCCAGGTATGCAATACCGCCAACCAGAGCCGGGTCATCACCAAAAAGTCTGTCTCCATGAAGCTCTGTAAAATAATCAAACAACCATGGAAGATAATCTTTTCCTGTTGGGCGTTCTTTGCTTCGTGCAAGAGAAACATGCTCCCAGGCAGATTTTTTTGCTGTGATTTTCGTCGTAAAATCCACATTCAATTTGCTGTTTACAGACATGCTATCAGCTGAATCAGATTTTTTTACAGAAATATTCTCTGCATTTTCCTGCCCGTCCAGACTTTCTGCGCAGTCATTTTTACAGTGCATTTTCAAGAGTCTGGCCAGTGTTTCTTTCATGTTCTTTCGTTCTGCAATCTGATCAATAAATCCATGTTCCAACAGAAATTCTGAACTCTGAAAGCCTTTAGGAAGCTTCTGCCGGATCGTTTGTTCTATCACTCTGGGACCTGCAAAACCAATCAATGCACCTGGTTCTGCCAGGATAATATCTCCCAACATGGCAAAGCTTGCTGTCACACCACCGGTAGTTGGATTCGTAAGGACACTGATATAAAGAAGCCCGGAATCGCTGTGTCTTTTTAAAGCTGCGGAAGTCTTTGCCATCTGCATCAGGGATACAATTCCTTCCTGCATTCTGGCACCTCCTGAGCAGGCAAAAAGCACTACAGGCAGACGTTCCTGTGTTGCCCTTTCCACTGCTCTGGCAATTTTTTCTCCCACATTTTCTCCCATACTAGCCATGAGAAAACGGCTGTCACACACTCCAAGCACTACAGATATTCCGCCTATTTTTGCCTTTCCTGTGACAATTGCTTCGTCCAGGTTTGTCTTTTCCTGAAGCTTTTTTACCTTCTCTTCGTACCCTTTATAGGACAAAGGATTACTTATTGGCATTACCCTATCCCACTCTTCAAAGGTTCCTTCATCTGCCAGCATTTCGATTCTTCTCCTTGCATGAACACGGAAATAATTGCCGCAATGCGGACAGATATAGGCATTCTTTTTCACCTCATCTACAAATACAGCGGCCTTGCAGGCATTGCATTTCTTCAGCATACCATCCGGCACTTCTGGTTTCAGTTCTTTATCTGCACCTGCAGCTTTGTTTGCAATTGTACGTTTAAAGGCATATCTAAGCTTCATTTACCTTCACTCCTCCGATCTGATGACTCTCCAGAAAGCCGATATCAAATACACCTTTCTGATAGTCCGGATCGTTCATAATTTCAAACTGATAGTCTACATTTGTATCAACACCCTGAATGATCATTTCTCCCAGAGCGCTTTTCATTTTTGCAATTGCTTCCTCACGGTTATTGCCGTGTACGATCAGCTTTGCAAGCATGGAATCATAATACGGTGGAATCTGATAACCATTGTAAATTCCTGTATCTACCCGGATTCCCTGGCCTCCGGGAAGATGAAGATCCGTGATTGTTCCAGGTGACGGGCGAAAATTTTTCCATGGATTTTCGGCATTAATACGACATTCTATAGCATGTCCCTGAATATGAATATCTTCCTGGGAAAAAGGCAGAGCTTCCCCGGAAGCAATCCTTAACTGCTCCTTAACCAGATCCAGACCGGTAACCCATTCTGTCACAGGATGCTCAACCTGAATACGGGTATTCATCTCCATAAAATAAAATTTCCCTGTCTTTTCAAGGAGAAATTCAATAGTTCCGGCATTTACATAATGTGCTGCTTTCGCCGCTTTTACTGCTGCAATTCCCATCTCTTTCCGCAGCTCTTCTGACACTGCCATAGAAGGAGATTCTTCAATCATTTTCTGATGATTTCGCTGAATCGAACAGTCCCTTTCTCCAAGGTGTACTACATTTCCATGACTGTCTGCAAGGATCTGAAATTCAATATGTCTGGGATGTTCCACAAAATGCTCGATATACATGGTTCCATCTCCAAATGCGATCTGAGATTCCTTCTGGGCTGTAAGAAATGCCAGTTCAAAGTCCTCCGGAGAGAAGGCAGTTCTCATACCTTTTCCACCGCCTCCAAGAGCTGCTTTTATGATGACCGGATAGCCAATCTGACTGGCCTCTCTTGCTCCTGTTTCCACATCCAGAATAGCTTTTGTAGTGCCGGGGATTACTGGAACTCCTGCTGCTTCCATGGTATTTCTGGCAATCTGTTTGTTTCCCAGATTCTGGATTACCTGTGATGGAGGTCCCACAAAAGTGATGCCGCACTGCTCACAAATCTGGGCAAATCTGGCATTTTCAGATAAGAAGCCAAATCCAGGATGTATTGCATCTGCACCGGATACTATGGCGGCACTGATAATACTTTCCATATTCAGATAACTTTTAACAGAAGGTCCCGGTCCAATACAGATGGCTTCGTCTGCAAGCTGCGTATGCAGGCTTTCTTTGTCTGCCTCAGAATACACTGCAACTGCTTCTATTCCCATTTCCCGACATGCGCGGATGATCCTTACGGCAATTTCTCCGCGATTGGCAATTAATAACTTTCTGATCATAATTTCACCCTTCCGAGTATCGTTATATATATCTATCTAGCCCACCATAAAAGTAAGTTCCGCTTTCACTACAACCTTTCCATCCACAGTTGCCACAGCCTCTCCAACACCCATAGGCCCTTTCTGTTTCATGACTTTCATTTCCAGTTTTAGCTTATCTCCAGGCTGAACTTTCCCTTTAAACCGGCACTTATCAATGCCGCCAAAGTAAGCAATCCTGCCTTTGTTTTCAGGCTTGGAAAGAATCGCGACCGCACCTGTCTGTGCCAGTGCCTCCACGATCAGAACGCCTGGCATTACCGGCTCCTGGGGAAAATGTCCTTTAAAAAAATCCTCCCGGAATGTGACACATTTATAGCCAACAGCAAATTCTCCCGGTTCATAATCTTCGATGTAGTCAACCAAAAGGAACGGGTGACGATGAGGAAGGATTTCCTCAATTTGTTTTATATTTAAGTGATTCATATCTGCTCCTATTTCATTGAAAAACAAATGTATTTATCCTATTTTTGATAAAATGGTCTGCGTGTCAAAAGGGATTCTGACCTTTTAACATGGATATTATAAAATTTAGCTTCTTTCCATATCAACGGATTACAAATAACGGCTGTCCATACTCTACAGGCTGACCGTTTTCAACCAGAATTTCTGCAACTTCTCCATCAAAATCGCTTTCAATATCGTTCATCAGTTTCATAGCTTCTACAATAGCAAGAATCTGTCCTTTTTTTACTATATCTCCCACTTTTACAAAGGCAGGAGCATCCTCAGATGGAGCTGCATAGAATGTTCCTACCAGAGGAGATTTCACAGTATTTCCTGTTGGTTCTCCGTTGGAAATCACTGTATCTGAAGCCTGTTTTTTCTCACTTGCAGAAAGTTCTTTATCCGCTATTTTTCTATCTGGAGCCTGTTCTGAAATGCTATATTTTTCTCCATATACGAAACCTTTTTCTCCTGTTTCAGCACCAGATAATATGTTATTTTGCATGGTTCCAGGTATGATCACAGGTGCAATTTTATTATTTAAAGTCAGTTTCACTCCATCACTTTCATAGCAGAAAGACTCCAGATGAGAAGCTGATACATGGTCAACCAACTTTAATATCTGTTCAAATTCCATGATTTTTTCTCCTTATTTACAGCAATTTCTGCAGCAATTCATACTTTAAATGTAGCTGTTCAGTACCTTCAAAGTTACAGGCTTCGCAAACTGATATTACTCACTTTTACCTGTATTTTTTCATTAAAAGTACTGCGTTATGTCCACCAAATCCAAGAGAATTACTCATAGCATAATTTACTTCCTGCCGTGTTGGTCCGCCGATACAATAATCGAGATCCAACTCTTCTTCTGTCTCCTTTGTGCCTACAGTCTGATGAATAAAACCTTCCTCAATGGACTTCACACAGACAACAGCTTCCACACCTCCGGCGGCTCCTAAAAGATGTCCGATCATAGATTTAGTAGAATTGATTTTTACCTTCTTTGCCGCATCTCCAAGTGCTGCTTTAATGGCTCTTGTCTCAAAGAGATCGTTGTGATGTGTACCGGTTCCGTGCGCATTAATGTAGTCGATTTCTTCTGGCTGTACACCAGCTTCTTTCATGGCATCCGTCATAGCACGCGCCGCTCCGCTGCCGTCTTCAATCGGAGACGTAATGTGGTAGGCATCGGCAGTTGCGCCATATCCCACTACCTCAGCATAGATCTTCGCACCACGTGCTTTTGCATGCTCAAGTTCCTCCAGAACAACAACTCCGGCTCCTTCTCCAATTACGAAACCGCCTCTTTCTTTATCGAATGGAATGGATGCACGATATGGATCCTGACTGGTGCTAAGAGCGGTCAGATTCGTAAATCCAGCCACACCAACCGGGCTGATCGCACCTTCCGTTCCCCCTGCGATCATAACTTCTGCATCACCATACTGGATTGCACGAAATGCATCTCCGATACAATGTGTTCCAGACGCACAGGCAGTCACTACGTTGGTGCATTTTCCCCTTGCACCAAGAGCAATGGATACGTTTCCAGCGGCCATATTGCTGATCATTTTGGGAACAAGAAGAGGGTCAACCTTGGATGGTCCGCGCTGGATCAGTCTCTGATCTGCTGCCTCCATTGCAGGAAGGCTTCCAATGCCAGAACCCACAATTACCCCGATGCGGAAAGGATCTTCTTTTTCCATTTCAATTCCTGCATCTGCCATAGCTTCCTTTGATGCAGCCACTGCATACTGGGAAAACAACTCCATTCGTTTGGCAGCTTTAAAATCCATATAATCTTTTGCATTAAAATTTTTTACTTCTGCAGCAAGCTTCACCTTAAAATCTGCAGTATCAAATCTGGTAATTTCTCCGATTCCTACCTTACCTGTTTTTACACTTTCCCAGAAGGCCTGCACATTATTTCCCACAGGTGTTACTGCTCCAAGTCCAGTCACCACTACACGTCTTTTACTCATAACATTCCTCCATCTACGCACAAAACCTGCCCTGTAATATATCTGGCTTCCGGTGATGCCAGGAATGCTACTGCCTTGGCTACATCCTCCGGTTCACCATAAGTTCCCATAGGAATATTCTTCAAGGTTTCTTCTTTTACCTTATCAGAAAGTACATCTGTCATGTCCGTTCTGATAAAGCCAGGAGCAACGGCATTTACGGTAATTCCTCTTGATGCAAGTTCCTTTGCTGCAGTCTTTGTGAGACCGATCACACCTGCTTTTGAGGCTGCATAATTAGCCTGTCCGGGGTTTCCGCCGATGCCAACAATGGATGCCATATTTACAATGCGTCCGCTTTTCTGCTTCAACATCTGTCTGGTCACATGACGAATGCAGTTAAAAGTTCCTTTAAGATTTGTATCTATAACCCTGCAGAAATCATCCTCACTCATTGCCATCAGAAGCCCGTCTTTTGTAATTCCTGCGTTATTCACCAAGATATCTATCTGTCCATATTTTTTTACTGTTTCTTTAATAAAAGCACCGCAGGCATCAAAGTCAGATACGTTGCACTGACTGGTTTCAGCCGAACCTCCGGCAGCAATAATCTCTGCTTTCACTGCCTCTGCTTTTTCTTTTGAACCATTATAATTTATAACTACAAATGCTCCCTTAGCAGCAAGTTCAAGAGCAATTGCTCTTCCGATTCCACGGGAAGCACCTGTTACAACTGCAATCTTTTTTTCTGCATTCATTCCTTGTTTTACTCCTGTAAAGTCAGGTGAATATCATATTTTTCCAGCACGACAAACATTAACTTTTCCTTTGTTAACCACTTCTGAATTGCTCCGTATCGGCTGCTTCTGATAATACCTGTATTGTTTTAATTAACTGTTTTTGATCTTATTTTCTACTGTGTATAAGATCTGAAATCTGTTCAAGATCTTCCACATTCTGAATATTATAGGTCTTCATTTCCGGCGCTATTTTCTTCATAAAACCAGCCAAAGTCTTTCCGGGACCAATTTCTACGAAAGTATCCACACCCTCCTGAATCATCTTTTCCACACTCTGCAGCCAGAGAACAGAGGAAGAAATCTGCCTTGCAAGAAGATCTTTTGTCTCTCTGATGTCTGTCACATACTGGGCAGTCACATTGGTCACATAAGGAATCTTCAGACCGGAAAATTCCACTTTTGACAGTTCTTTTTCCAGTTCTTTTCCTGCATTTTGAAGCAAAGAGGAATGAAAAGGGCCACTTACTGCAAGGGAAAGTACACGTCTTGCACCGGCTTCTTTCAGCTTCACAGAAGCTTCTTCTACAGCAGGTTTTGGTCCTGTGATAACAATCTGTCCAGGGCAATTATAATTGGCAATTTCAGCCTTTGTTCCTGCAATTGCGGTCTGGATCTTATCTGCATCAAGACCTATAACAGCTGCCATAGAGCCTTCTCCTGCCGGCACTGCGTGTTCCATAAGAATTCCTCTTTTTCGCACAGTTACTATGGCATCTTTCACACTCATTCCACCTGAAACAGCGATGGCACAGTACTCTCCAAGGCTTAATCCGGCAGTTATATCCGGATGAAGCCCACACTCCTCCACCACTTTTTCCATTGCAAGACAAGTGGTTACCAGTGCTGCCTGCGTATATTCTGTAAGGTTTAATCTGTCATTTTTTTCAAAGCAAAGAGCTTTCATATCCAGAGAAAGCCATTGACTTGCCTGGTCAAAAATCTGTCTGGCAGAGGGATACTTTTCATAAAAATCCTGTCCCATTCCAGCCTTCTGTGCTCCCTGTCCAGGGAAAAGAAATGCGATCTTACTCATAAATTCCAGTTCCTTTCAACAACGCATCCGTCTCTTTTACCAGCTTTCTGATCAGTTCCTGACAGCTCATCTGCTCCTTCACAAGTCCTGCACTCTGACCAGCCATAACGCTTCCCATTTTCACATCTCCGTCTACAACAGCACGGCGCAGGCTGCCAAGTGTCATCTGCTCCAGTTCCTCAAACGGAACTCCTTCTGCCTCTTTTTTCAAGTATTCTTTTGTCATCTGATTGCGGAGAGCACGTACCGGATGACCGGTGGAGCGACCGGTTACTTTTGTGTCAATGTCCTTTGCTTTCAGTATCATATCTTTGTAATTCTGATGTGCCCAGCACTCTGTGGTTGCCACAAAATGAGTTCCCATCTGAACGGCTTTTGCACCAAGCATGAAGGCTGCTGCAATCCCTCTTCCGTCTGCGATTCCACCAGCTGCAATAACCGGAATGTTCACTGCATCTACGACCTGAGGCACCAGAACCATTGTGGTTGTCTCACCGATATGGCCGCCGGATTCACATCCTTCTGCCACTACGGCATCCGCTCCGCATCGCTCCATTCTCTTTGCGTGAGCCACAGAAGCAATAACCGGAATGATCTTTACTCCTGCTTCCTTCCACATTTTCATGTATTTCTCAGGGTTTCCTGCACCGGTTGTAACCACTGGAACTTTTTCTTCCACAATTACCTGTGCAATCTCATCTGCGTATGGACTCATCAGCATAATATTCACACCAAAAGGTTTATCGGTCAGTTTTTTTACCTCCCGTACCTGCTGACGAACCCAGTCTGCAGGAGCGCTTGCGGCTCCAATCAGCCCCAGTCCGCCAGCTGCTGAAACAGCTGCTGCCAGATGATATTCTGCCACCCAGGCCATGCCGCCCTGAATGATCGGGTATTCAATTCCAAGTAATTCTGTAACTTCTGTTTTCATGAAATTCTCCATTCTGTAATTCCGTTATACCATGCCCGCCTATGGCAAATACATGCCGGAATCCTCCTTTAAATAACTTATATTTCCTGACATTCCGGCTGATTATTTCTGTATACTGCCAAAGTCTGAATACAAAATTTTCAAATTACTGGCGACTCTGAAGATAGCTTTCCACATCACCGATGGTCTTAATATTCTCAAGATCTTCAGTAGGAATCTCTACCTCAAACTCTTCCTCCAGTGCCATTACCATCTCAAAAAGATCAAGGGAATCTGCTCCGAGATCTTCTTTGAAAGATGTTTCTGCTGTCATTGTACTTACGTCTGCTCCTAATGAATCTGCTGCGATTTCTTTGATTTTTTCTAACATTTTTTTGTTCTCCTTATTTTGTTTTTTAGATTTTCAAATCCATTTTCAACTTTTTATGATTCAAAGCTTTACTTGGTTGCTGTTCACTTTATATGACCCGAGTGTGTTGAAAAAGACATTCTGCAAAATATACTGCAAAATAGGCGCGCAAATTGCGGAAATGATTTTCAAAGCGCTCTCTAACAACCTATATTTATCAGCCTGAATTACCTGATTTCCATGGCAAAGCAGCCTTTTTTATCTGCTATAGTTTTATTTTTCAAAGCCCTGATACACATTTTTACCACTGAAGCAGGCTGGCTCCATAGGTAAGTCCACCGCCAAATCCTGAAAGGATAATCCAGTCTCCTAAATTTAATCTGCCTTTTTTATTCCACTCATCCAGGAGAAGCGGAATGCTTGCGGAGGATGTATTTCCCAGATTTTCTATATTCATCGGGTACTTTTCCAAAGGTTCGTTCATGTGTTTTGACACTGAAGCAACGATTCTTTTATTCGCCTGATGAAGCATGTAAAAGCGGATTTCTTCTTTTGTTTTTCCTGCCTTTTCCAGAACCTCCATAATCACTTCCGGAACTTTGGAAACTGCAAATTTGAATACTTCTTTTCCATCCATCAGCATGTAAGTTGAAGAAATATCTGCGTCTTTTTCTATAAATTGCTGCTGATTGCGGCTGACACAGGTAAGGGCTTCGCCTCTGCTTCCAATAGAATGAACAGCCTGTGTATAGACTGCATTTTCTTCCGCTTCCAGCACCACCGCACCGGCACCATCGCCAAACAATACGCAGGTACTTCTGTCCTCCCAGTTTGTAAGATGGGAAAGAGTTTCAGAACCAATTACCAATGCCCTGCGATAAATCTGCTGTCCCAGATAGGCCTGGGCTGTATTCAACGCCAACAGAAATCCTGTGCATGCACCGTTCAGATCAAAACAGGCTGCGTTCACTGCACCGATCAGTTTCTGCACTTCACAGGCAGCACATGGCATAATCCTTTCAGATGACATGGTAGACACCAGGAGAAAGTCAATCTCTTCCGGTCGCATTCCTGCATCTGAGAGAGCTTCCTCAGCCGCACGAGCTGCCATATAAGCAACGGTCTCTCCACCGCTTGCAATGTGTCTCTGACCGATTCCGGTTCGCCCACGAATCCACTCATCACTTGTATCCATCATGTGGGACAGTTTGTCATTGTCCCACACCTGAACCGGCCTGTAGGAACCGGTTCCCTTTATTTTTCCAACCATAATACCCTCCAGGTATGTTGTGTAGTTTCTTGTTTTTATTTTAAAATAGTTTGATTATCAAAGTATATCATATTTTTGGGCTTTGTCAATAAAAAAATACTGTCAAAACCAAAACTTTATTTTGTTTCGGTTCTGACAGTATTTTGGGGTTATTTCTTTACTTTGACTTTGCAGGTAATTTTTTTGTTTCCTGACTTCACTGTAATTGTAGCTGTTCCTTTCTTTTTCGCAACTATTTTTCCTTTTGAATTTACTGCTGCTACTTTGGAATTGGAACTTTTATAAGTTACTTTTTGCTGGCTGGTGACTGGTGTGAGAGTGACTCTCAGCTGAAAGCTTTTTCCTTTTTTGGCAAGGATTATATTCCGTTTATTCACGGAAACAGCAATTGTTTTTACAATACCTTTCTGCACTTTTACCTGGTAAATCCTACGGCTTCCGTTGGTATAAGTGATGGTTACCGTTGCTTTTCCGGCTTTTTTCCCAGTGATTTTGCCCTTCTTATCCACTTGGACAATCTTCTTATTGGTGGTGCGGACTGACTTTATTTTACCACCGGACTTGTAGGTTTGTTTTACCCGTAAGGTAAGTATGGTGGTAGTTGGTGTAGGTGTCGCAGTCAGTATTGGAGCCACGCTTACAGTTGGGGTCGGTTCCGCACTTGCAGTCGGGGTCGGTCCCGCACTTACCGCCGCAGTTGGTGTCACTGTAGGCGCAGATGTAACTGCGGGCTCATTTTTCCCCTTATTATCTGCATAACTCTCTTCTGCAAGAACCGGCAAAATAAACACAGGACCCACCATTTCTGCTGAGGTAGTAGAAAAACTGGTATACTCCACACGCTCCTCACCAATGGTAATATATTGTCCCTTTGTAGAGCGTCCCACCAGCAAATACCGTGAAGATGGCGGGGTTCCCACATCATCCCATGTGGCATCCACCAGATACCAGTTTCCATCATCCATCTGTACATAATTCCACATGTGCGCTCCAGGAGTTCCTGAAGAAGTTCCCCTGGCTGTTCCGCTGACACAGGCACAATTTATTCCCATATAATAGCAGAAAATTTTCATGGATTTCGCATAGCCTTCGCAGACAAATGCCGGATCTGCATCCAAAAACAACGAGGCGGCAGAATGCACCCACAAAGTATTATCGTTCCTGTAAGTAACTCTCTGACAGATATAATCATGAATCCGCTTTATTTTCTGCTCCATATCCATGCCCACAGTCTGCTCATTCAGCTCTGCAACAGCACTCTGAACACCACCCATAAAATCCCCCATTCGAGTATGGGAATTCTCACTGATTTCCCTGTTCGCCGGTTTGAAGGTGAAATTCTTAAAGGTTCCCCTGTATCCGGTAGAAGAGGACCCATCCCGAACACAGCTGACCCGGTATCCATAGTTGCTGCCCCTGAACCAGAATGCCTGTGGATAATCATAGGAAAAAGCATCTGAAGCTGCCTGAATGGCTGTCTTCACATCATTGGTAGCCTGTACATAGCTTTCTCCTTTTCTCTGAAAACTTCCATCCTCAACAACTGCTTCAAATGTAATGGTATCAGGAAATTCAAAAGGAAAATCAACACTGTCCAGATACTGGCTGTAATCCACCACATAATTCTGCACCAGAAGATCATACAAGGCCTTTGCATTTCCATCCAACTGAGCACCATAGCTATCCGTATAATAGTCCAGAGAAAAAAGGCTGATGCCGCTGTCAACGGAATCTCCTGCAATAGCACCGGAGATGATCTCACCAGATTCTTCTGCCTCAATCCTGTCATTTTCCTCTGTGGAAATTTCAGCCTGAAAGCCATTTAAATCCTCATTTTCCACTTCAGGAGCTGCAGCAAATTCCTCCTCATTCCCCTCGTCAGCCCATATTTCTTCTACTGCCCCAAAGCCTTCTGCATCCTGCATTTCTGCGGCAACGCACATGGGCTGAGCAGCCATGACAAATGTTGAAAGTATAACCAGTAAGCGCTTCCGTTTCTTCATTTATCCCTCTCTTTTCTTATAAATCATTGCATATTTATTTCCGATTCGTTATAATATTTTAACATGAAATTTTATTTTTGTGTGAATAGCAGAGCATATTTCACAAATATTTTTTACACAGGAGATTCTATATATGAATAAAGAAAAGAAAATACCAGGACATATCCTCTCGCTTTTTATCATTCTTCTCTCTATCAGTGGTGTATGTCTTCTTATGTATAAAGCCCAGTTTCGTTTTAACCTTCATCAGCCCATTGAGTACGTTATGATGACAACTCATAAACCTACAGGTACCATAACCTTGTCCTCGGATTCCCCCGTTCTTACAGAGACGTTTACCTGTACAGTTCCTGAGTTAAAGATGTTTACACTTGAGGGCACTGCAAAAAATAAAACTTCCAATGCCCGCCTTTTCATCACCTTGACGAATGCAGATTCCGGAGAAATTTATTATCAGGCAGAACACACGCTTTCCGTTTTCCGCGCAACAAAAAAGAAAGAACTGACCTGCGATCTGTCCCAGCCAGTAAGTGCCTCTGAAAATGCACATTTACAATTAAAACTGAAATTAATAAATGGGGACAAAACGGTTCTTTCTTTTACATCAAATGAAAAACAGGCCCTGATTCAGGAGTTTAACAACGATACAAACAGTCATACAAATATTATTTATTCCTTCACTTACGGCGACAATAATTTCATGCTTTATTTTTATATTGCGCTGTGTGTTATCTTGCTTTTATTTATAATAATAACATTTTATCTGATCATTATCCGCCAGATGACTGTGACGAAATTTTATATTCCTATTGCTTTATTTCTGGGACTGATTTTCCAATGCCTGGTTACTGTTCACGGAGTTCCGGATGAACCAACGCATTTTGATGCAGCTTACAGCCTTTCTAACAAAATGCTGTTTGTAAAAAATACGGAAACCCCAGGCAGCACCATATATAAACGGCGTTGTGACGCTCAGTTAAGCGATATGTTAAGCAATGGACTGGAGACGAACTCCTACTACCAGCTTCTGTTTCACAGCTTTGAGTTTGCTTCGGATACGGATCTGATTGAAATTTCCTATGTAAGCACATCAGGTCTGGTTCCTGCAGTCGTTTATGTTCCGGCTGCAATAGGACTTAGTATTGGACGGCTGCTGCATCTTTCCCCCATGCTTACCTTCCAGCTGGCAAGGATCTGCAGTCTTGTGGTATTTATCCTTCTGGTCTATTTTGCCATTTGCATTGCACCATTTGGAAAAAATCTTCTGGGAGCACTTGGGCTTTTGCCTATCACACTGCAGCAGGCAGCTTCTGCTTCCTATGATTCTGTGATAAACGGGTTCATCTTTTTGTTTACGGCACTGTGTTTTTACCGTTTACATAACCCTAAGCGAAAAAAAAGTTACCTGATCGCTCTTGGATTTCTGGCACTGTTCATTGCAATTGTGAAAGGCGGGGTTTACCTTCCACTTTTGTTATTGCTGCTCATGTGTTTTTCCCATGTGCCCCATCATCACATGCATAAAAAGATGCGCTGGATCGTTCCTTTATGTATCTGCGTGGGAGCTGTCCTTTTAATTGCAGTTACTTTAATTAAATTTATGCCTATGTTTTCTGCAATGTTTACCACAGATATTTCTGCGGATCCGGAAAATACTATTTATCCGATTTCATATGTATTCCAGCACCCGCTCCAGACCATTTATATTTTATGGAATACGGTCATCCAGTGCAGTGACACCATTCTACGAGGCTTATTAGGTGGAAAATTATCCTGGCTGGATATTAATATCAACTGGTCCCTTTTAATAGTTTTCCTGATCATTCTTTTACTGCTTGTAAACGTAAAAGGAGACGCCCCGGTTTTCACCAGAAAAAACCGGACATTTATCGCCTTTAGCTGTCTGGGATCTTTGCTGCTGATCATGTTTTCCATGATGGTCGGTTATACCACAATGGACTGTGATCATATACAGGGCATTCAGGGACGTTATTTTCTTCCTCTTGCTCCAGCGCTGTTTTCCCTGTTCTCTACATCTATGGTGTCTGTGGATCATAACCGTAGCTGTAAAATATGGGAAACTATGATGGTGATTGAAAGTCTTGTTGTTGTACAGGCTATAACAATGATCATATAACAAAAAGTGGAAGCCTTTTTTGTGCTTCCACTTTTTATTATTTCTCCAGGCAAATCTATCGCCTCTAGAGCGCGTTTGAAAAAGGCTTTCCGCAAAGTGGGGCGTGCAGATTGCGGGAATGATTTTTCAAACAGGCTCTGGCGTTATTACCATAT
>ENA-OQEY01000448-OQEY01000448.1-human-gut-metagenome-genome-assembly--contig:-NODE-448-length-27336-cov-8.263729_pt1 | contig 27336 bp, 29 predicted proteins | sample MGYA00242801_ERZ504647 | MGnify/ENA primary metagenome ERZ504647 (study PRJEB26092, sample SAMD00036204) | human gut metagenome | host: Homo sapiens | study: EMG produced TPA metagenomics assembly of... | reverse complement strand
AAGGAAACCGTCAGGGTTTCCTTTCGCGTCAAATAACCCGCCGCAGCGGCAGAATTGCAAAATCATGCTACAAAATTCTATTTTGCAATTCTGAAAGCAGCTTGTCAAAGGAGTCCAAAGGGGCCGTGGCAAGCTCGCAGTGCCCGGCCGGATCACAGGCTACCCACAGCGAATTCGAAATTCCTTCGCACATCGTCCCGGCGGCATCCCCGCCGGGACTTTTTCCATTTGCTGTACTGCATATTATTGAAAATTACGGGATATTTTCTGTAAAAATATTGACAAAAAAGTGAAGGGGTGATATGCTGGACTTACCGGGGAAGGAAGGGAGTCCCCGGAAGGAACGGTTCTGTCGCCATAGAAAGTAGAATATACGAAAGGAAGAAGAGACATGAAAAAACACCGTTTGGCTCGTCTTTGCAGCATTCTTTTGCTCGCTGCGCTGCTGGTTTCTCTCACCGTACCGTTGGCCTCGGCCTATTCCGATGTGACTCGTTCTGCTTTCCCGGATTACTTTGACGCGATCAACTATGTAACAGATAATGGCCTGATGAACGGGACCTCGTCCACGCAGTTTGAACCGAACTCGTTCGTCAGCCGCGCAATGGTCGTGACGACGCTGTATCGCATGGCGGGCAGCCCCTCCAGCAGTACCAGCGTGTCCTTCACGGACGTCTCGTCCACCGACTGGTTTTACGCGGCGGTCCGCTGGTCGGTGCAGTATGGCATTGCCAATGGCGTTACCACGACCACGTTCGAACCGAACAGCATGGTAACACGGGAGCAGGCCCTGACCTTTTTCCTGCGTTATCTGAAGAACTTTGAGAAACGAACCGCTTACTATCACTATTCCATCACCTACTGCGGCGACTATTCCCAAATCGACAGTTATGCCGTGGCTTCCTTCCGCTGGGCGGTCAGCAACGGCATCGTCTATCCGGATAGCTCTGCAAACAACAAGCTGTATCCGAAGTCCTATGTGTACCGCCGGGAGCTTGCCCTGTGGCTGTGCCGCTATGGGACGAATATTTGGGGCATCCGGCACGGAAAAGACTCGTTCCGCTTTACGAATACCGCCGCGAATTTCAGGTCTGGCGCTAAGGGGATTGAACGTCTGTTGATATCAGAAAATTACTACAACAAGCTGCGCAATTTGGCCACCAGTGCAAACCAGCAATATGCCATCACCGATATGAAGCTGGTTGGCTGGGGGGGAGTATGCTATGGAATGACCATGAGCATGCTGATGGATAAGCTTGGGAAAATAGACTTGGATGGGACTTTTGCAAATAATTGCAATGACATTTGGGATATACCAGCGCCTGCTAATGTTAATAATGCAAAGCATAAACGTGTTCTGGATATCAGGCAGGTCGAATATGTATCATTAGTAGAAAATGCAATTAATTTTTATTATTTATCGCAGAATATTACAGCCCGCTTCAATCCTCAATTGGGCGGAGGCCTTTGGATTTGGCCACATAGTGGAGAGTCAGGAAGGGTTGATTGGGAAAAAACGTTACAATGCAATATGAGCGAAACAATCAGCTTGCAGGTAGTTGTAGATCATCAAAGAAAAAGTCAGCTTACTTTGATAGGAATTCATTATCCCACAACAATTTACACAGAGGATTACGGCTATGAGCTTGCAGGAACCGCGCATTCAATCTTGATTTACGGTCCACCGACAGAGGCAGGTAACTACTACGTCTTTAAGACATATGACCCCAATGTTCTGAGTGCTGCAAGACTCAGAATTTCAAAGGACTATACAAGCTGTATATTGGAATCCACAGATTCCAGCAATCGCGTGCATACGACAATAGTTGAAGCATTAGACTACTTCAAGAATTATTATTACCTCAATTGTCTTGACCTGGACGGCGACGCGAATGCATCTCCGTATTCAGTCGCTGAGCTTCAGGGCGAGACAGAAAACATGGCATATCTGTATGTAGACCTGGTCGGCAATAGCACAATCACAAATGCAGAAGGACAATATCTGAAAGTCGGTACCGATGGTATAGATGGTGATATGGAGGTTCTGAACGTCAACCATATTATGTATGGGCCGGGAGTACCGGAAACGCTCGTGCTAAAGGTTCGGGACAGCGCCTCTTTCGATTTGCAGACTGATTCCCCGTATGTCGGATTTGAAATTGTCGGACAGAACATCTTTGCCAATGTACGCGGGACAGGAATCAACAGTATTCGTGCAACTGAAACACAGCTGTCAATTGACGGGAAGAACATGGACTACCGTGCAAGCAGCTCCTGCGGTTGTGCAAGTCCCTTCTATGTTGTTGCTTCGGGAACGGGAGAGGACACTGTTGCGTTGTCAGCACTGGCGCAATCGGTCGAATTGCTTACATCGCAAGGGGCAGAAGTCTCTGTCGTGTCATCAGCGGATTGTTCCTTTGTGCAGCAGGCTGTAAAACAGGAGGAAAGCTCTTTGTACATTGCGGGATTGATGAACGGGAGTCCCAGAATCACGGAGAAGCTCCCAAAGGAGGGTGAATAACTTGACAAGGCGCAACGGGATAGCGGTTTTTATCGCAATAGCCATTTCCTCCCTCCTGTTCGGCTGCACAAAGCAGAAATCGGAACCGATGACAAACATCTGGGTTTCTCCCTACTACATTAGTAATTGGCTATACAACGCGGAAGGCAAATACCTGCATACAGGAGCTGACGGTGAGGTAACAGCGGATTCTACGATGGAAATCCTGCGTGAAAGTACCTGGCCAATGGGTGTTACAGCTACAATGCCAAAGTACCTGATTCCAGATACGGAAAAGCTGCGTTTTGAAGTCACATCCAAAAATGCATGGATGCGGGTAGATAGCGATAAAATTTATCTCCTAATCGAACTGATGAATGAGGCAGATGATCAGTGGCTGGAGTTGACAGCGACCGGCTTCCGTCTGAAGGGTGAGGTAGCTTCATACAGTGCAAGGGGATGGTTTGGGCAAGTATCCTTTCCAAGCACAGACGAATTCTATTACACACTGACCGGCGAGCAGGAGAGCGACCTGCAGGTATACTGGCAGGACAATACGCTCCGGATCGTCTCCGAAAGTCCCGGTGAAGTTACGCTGCATTTAAAAGATTTGCGTGACACCTACCAGTTCCCGGCGGGCGGCTGCGTGATCACGGACTTCGCCGACGGGAAGATCATCGTCAAATAATCAAAAACATAGGTCCCGGCCCGGCGCAAAACTCCCAGCTGGTATAGGCTGTCGACAAAATGGTAACAGCCATCAGATTTGTCATTGCGAGGAGGCCGCAGGCCGACGTGGCAATCTCGGGAAGGCAGTTACGTTTTCGCCGGAAGTACCCAATTATCCAGCCAAGTACTGTGAGATTCCCACGTCGCTTCGCTCCTCGGAATGACACGTCAAGCGAGTGCAGCGGTGCACCAGTGCCTTTCTGCCATTGAATGCTCCCCCTACTGGGCGGTCACTGACCGCCGCTACATTTTCCTCTCGTCCGGCGGGTTGTGCAGGGATCGCCGCTGCGGACGTATGCGCTTTCATCAGCGATCTGCGCGGACTGCAGGCACGCAGCCGGGACATTCCGATTCTTTTCCCGCAGCCTGTTTTTCCTGTTGCTTTTTCCGCGTTTTTCCGGCATAATATAGGCATCTACTATTGAGAAAGGCGGAAGGTTCCCATGGAGCTTCTGAAGGAACGGATCCGGAAGGAAGGCAAGATCCTGCCCGGAAACATTGTGAAGGTGGATGGTTTCCTGAATCATCGCATCGACGTACCACTGATGGAGCAGATCGCGCAGGAATTCAGGCGCGTGTTTGCCGGCAAGGACATCACCCTTGTGCTGACGGCCGAAGCCAGCGGCATCGCCCTGGCCACGATCTGCGCGCAGGCCTTCGGCGTGCCGATGGTGTTCGCCAAGAAGGCCAAGAGCGACAACATCGAGGGCGGCCTCTATCAGAGCGATATTCTTTCCTATACCTATAAGAAGAAGGTCACGCTGCTCGTCTCCAAGGAGTGGCTCAGTGCCTCGGACAAGGTCCTCATCATCGATGACTTCATGGCGCGCGGTGAGGCCATGCGCGGCCTGTGCGACATCGTGAGGGAGGCCGGGGCCGAGCTCGTCGGCATCGGTGTCGCGGTGGAAAAGGGCTTCCAGCACGGCGGCGACCGCCTGCGCGAGGCCGGTATCCCGCTGCATTCGCTCGCCATCATCGAAAGCGCGGACGAAAACGGCTTTGTCTTCCGGGAGGAATGAGCATGGAAACGATTCTCGTTCTGGACTTTGGCGGGCAGTATAACCAGCTCATCGCCCGCCGTGTCCGTGAGTGCAATGTATACTGCGAGGTCAAGCCCTACACGACCCCGCTGGAGGAGCTCAAGGCCATGCAGCCCAAGGGCTTTATCTTCACCGGCGGCCCGAACAGCGTCTATGACGCCGCCTCCCCGAAGGTCGATCCCGCCATCTTCACGCTGGGCGTACCGGTCCTCGGCATCTGCTACGGCTGCCAGCTCATGGCCCATACGCTCGGCGGTGAGGTCACGGCCGCGCAGGACAGCACGGCCCGCGAATACGGCCGCACGGAGACGCGCTTCTCCCCCTGCCGCCTGTTCGAGGGCCTGCCCGAGCAGAGCGTCACCTGGATGAGCCACGGCGACTTCATCGCCCGCCTTCCCGAGGGCTTCCGCGCCTGTGCCGTCACGGAGCACTGCCCGACCGGCGCCATCGCTGACGAGGCCCGCGGCTTCTACGGTGTGCAGTTCCACCCGGAGGTCAACCACACCGAGCATGGTCAGGATATGATCCGCAACTTCCTCTACCGCGTCTGCGGCTGCACCGGCACCTGGAACATGGGCGACTATATGCGCTCCTCCATCGCCGCCATCCGCGAGAAGGTCGGCAGCGGCAAGGTCCTGCTGGCCCTGTCCGGCGGCGTGGACAGCTCCGTCGCCGCCGCGCTCATCGCAGAGGCCGTCGGCGACCAGCTCACCTGCGTCTTCGTCGACCACGGCCTGATGCGCAAGAACGAGGGCGACGAGGTCGAGGCCGCGTTCCGGAAGTGGGATCTGCACTTCGTCCGCGTCGATGCCGAGGCCCGCTTCCTCGGCAAGCTCGCCGGGGTCACGGAGCCGGAGCGCAAGCGCAAGATCATCGGCGAGGAGTTCATCCGCGTCTTTGAGGACGAGGCAAAAAAGATCGGGCGCGTCGACTATCTCGCCCAGGGCACGATCTACCCCGACGTCATCGAGTCCGGCGCGGGCGATGCTGCCGTCATCAAGAGCCACCACAACGTTGGCGGCCTGCCTGACTTCGTCGACTTCAAGGAGATCATCGAGCCGCTGCGCCTGCTGTTCAAGGACGAGGTCCGCCAGCTCGGCCGCGAGCTCGGCCTGCCGGAATATCTGGTCATGCGCCAGCCCTTCCCCGGCCCCGGCCTTGCCATCCGCGTCCTCGGCGAGATCACGCGCGAGAAGCTCGATACCCTGCGCGATGCCGACGCCATCTTCCGCGAGGAGCTGGCGAACGCAGGCCTCGCCTACAGCGTCAGCCAGTATTTCGCCGTGCTGACGAATATGCGCTCCGTCGGTGTCATGGGCGACAGCCGCACCTACGACTATACCCTCGCCCTCCGCGGCGTCACCACCACCGACTTCATGACCGCCGATTGGGCTCGTATCCCCTACGACGTCCTCGACCGCACCTCCGCCCGCATCGTCAATGAGGTCCCCCATATTAACCGCATCGTCTACGATATCACCAGTAAACCCCCAGCGACGATTGAGTGGGAATGAGAAAAAAGTGAACATGATGGGCTGCAAAGCCTTGAAAACACTCGCTTTTTGAAAATCTCATTTCCCGTTTGATAGCAGAATGATAGCAGATACCAAAGCCATTTTGTTTGTTCTTATTTTGGCGAGCGAATGGTTTGCAGGTTTGCTATCGCATCCAATCCTATATTGAGAGCGAAAAAGGCTCTGCTGACTTTCTGTAAAAGAAGGTCGGCAGAGCCTTTTTTATTTAGTCAAGAGTATTATCTCTTGCGCAAAACACTTGAAACGGTGGATTGTGAAATATCTAGCATTGCTGCAATGGTTTCTTGATTATTTTTTTGTTTGCAGAGATCTTTGATTACTTCGTTTCTTTGAACTGTTGAGGTGATTTCAGGAAGTCGATGAATTGTTTCGTAAACAACTCCAGAAGCGGTTACGGTCTTTATTAAAGTTGTTCCATCATCTAATACAGCTCATGCAATTTTATCCACCGTTTTTTGTTTGGCTTAAACGCAAGAGAAACAATATTTGCAGCGGTTTTGCCAACTCCCTGAAGGTCTACATTCTTGAATACGTTCATCAGATTAGTTGCCATGTATTATCCCTCCGAAATTATCAAAGCAATATTATAATAATATTACTTTGATAATTAGTCAAGAGCGTTTGAACATCATTTGTCCAAGTTTATTCCACCTGAATTAGCAGCAATCATATCTCACGTTCTGATGAGATTATCTTGTGAACATTGTCGCTTTGTGCTATAATACAATCAGTCTAAATTTGGAACGGAGAATTGCGATGCCTATTTCCTACGATAAGCTCTGGAAGCTGTTGATCGATAAGAAAATGAACCGGACGGATTTGAAAGACGCCTCCGGTATCAGCTTCAATGTGCTTGCCAAGATGGGAAAAAACGAATTTGTCTCTATGGAAAGCCTGCATAAGATTTGCTTGACGCTCAAATGTGATGTAGGAGACATCATGGAGTTCGTTGATGAAGGAGATACAGAACCGTCATGATTTCAATCGAACTACGCAGGAGTGAAAAGAAAATGCAGCAACCGTTGACTTGTGTTGAAATATGTGCTGGCGCTGGTGGACAGGCTTTGGGGCTTGCAATGGCAGGCTTTGTCCATGTTGCGCTTGTCGAGTATGAAGAAGATTATTGCAAGGTATTAAAGCAGAACCGCCCGGAGTGGAACGTCATTTGCGCAGATGTTCACGATTTTGACGGACGCCCATACCACGGTGTCGATCTGCTGGCTGGCGGCGTTCCTTGCCCGCCTTTTTCCGTTGCAGGAAAGCAGCTCGGTCAGGAAGACGAAAGGGATCTTTTCCCGGAGGCCATTCGGCTTATCAAAGAAATTCAACCGCGTGCTGTCATGCTTGAAAATGTCCGTGGCTTTCTTGATTCGGGTTTTGATGAATACCGCGACCACATTTTTACGTCGATTCAAAAGCTCGGCTATGTAACCCATATCAAGCTCTTGAACGCATCTGATTATGGTGTTCCGCAGCTACGTCCCAGAGTGGTTATCATCGGCATTCGGAAGGATCAGATTGGAGCATTTGCCTATCCTGATGAACAACCAGACAGCGCCCCCACTGTTGGTGATACGCTCCGTGATTTGATGGCACAGAACGGATGGGAAGGTGCGAAGCAGTGGGCATCTAATGCAAACCGAATTGCCCCAACTCTTGTGGGCGGCTCTAAAAAGCATGGTGGTCCCGATCTTGGTCCCACACGCGCCCGTAATGCATGGGCAGAACTTGGCGTGGATGGCCGAGGAATTGCAAACGAAGCACCGGCTCCCGGATTTGAGGGTATGCCCCGCTTGACAAGCCGAATGATGGCACGGATTCAAGGTTTCCCCGACACGTGGACGTTTGGAAATCGGAAAACCGTAGCCTGTAGGATGATTGGAAATGCATTCCCGCCCCCGGTTGCCCAGGCAGTTGGAGAAAAAATTAAGGAGTGTTTGGAGCATGGATGCATTGATAGCGAACGCAAGATTTCACTTTCACAAGCGGTTGTTTGAAACCAACACACTGACGTTGACCACAGCAGGTGTCGCATCCAATGCAGACACCAGCAGCCGCGGCTCAAAGGCGATTGCGCGGAGGATCGTTGACATTCTTGTAGAGGAACAGCATCATGCTGTCTCCACAGTCGACAAAATTTCCGGGCAGACGCTCGGAAAGCAATTTGAAACGCTGACAATGGAGTTCCTGCGTGAAACCTTTCCCTATTTGCAGAACCTCCGTCCCGGAAACTGGACCATTCTTCAGCTCGGCAATAACAACAAGCTGAAAACAAGCGATTTTGCCCAGTATGAACACCTCGCTTACTTAAATGCGCTTACGACACAGAACGCACAGTTGGCTGCTGCACTCGGGAATGATTACCTCGTTGCACCTGACGTTGTTGTTTACCGCGATCTCTATGAGGACAGCGAGATCAATGCCGCTCAGCCCATTGTTGATGACGAAATCTGCAAGATGGCTGATATTCGGAAGTCTAACGGCGGCAAGCCCATTCTTCATGCGAGTATTTCTGCAAAGTACACGATGCGCAGCGACCGCGCACAGAACAGCCGCACAGAGGCATTGAACCTGATCCGTAACCGAAAGGGACATTTGCCGCACATCGTTGTTGTGACGGCTGAGCCTATGCCGAATCGTTTGGCATCTCTTGCGCTCGGCACTGGCGATATTGACTGCGTATATCACTTTGCACTCTATGAACTGATTCGAGCAGTTAAAGAGGCGGGTTCTGAGGATGCGGTAGAAACGCTGGAAACCTTGGTGCAGGGCAAGCGGCTGAAAGATATTTCTGATCTGCCGCTGGATCTGTCTGTCTGATAATTAATGAAGAAGAGGTGTTTGATATGAACCCATCTCCGCTACGCTACCCAGGCGGTAAATATAAGCTGTATCCATATGTTTCTCGATTAGTACAGGAAAACAATTGCGCTACTTATATTGAACCTTTTTGTGGTGGTGCAGCAATCGCGTTGGGTTTGCTATTTGACGGAATTGTAAAAAAAGTAATAATCAATGATTACGACTATACTATATATTGTTTTTGGGACAGTATTTTGCACAGAACTGATGAGTTTGTTCAGATGATTCAAAATACTGATGTGACACTTGAAAAATGGCACAAGCAAAAACTTATTAGAGAAAACATAGAAGATTATGACAGCCTTCAAATTGGCTTTTCGACATTTTTTCTCAATCGGACTAATAGATCAGGGATTATTGATAAATCTGGTCCCATTGGCGGTCTTCAACAGTTAGGCGATTATCCGATAGATTGCAGGTTTAATAAAATGCGGCTGATAGAACAAATTAGCAAAATCGCAGAACACAGAGATCACATCGAAATATATAATATGGAGGCTCTCGATTTCATTGAAGAAGTAGTCCTTAAAAAGAGGAAATCTTTTATCTTCTTTGATCCACCATATTATGGAAAGGGATCAGGACTATATACGAATTTTTACACACACGGAGATCATGTGAATTTGGCAAATACAATCCTTGAAAAATTGAAAAAACGATGTTGGATTGTAACATATGATAATGTCAATCAGATTAAAGCAATGTACGCAAAAACGTCAAGTATCGAATTTAGGTTACAATACACGCTTCAAAGTAAGCGATTAGGAAGCGAAGTAATGTTTTTTTCTAAAAATACCCGTCGGCCCACACAAGAAGATGATTTAATCAACATTTTGCACAGTGAGGATGTATAAATGGATGGTGCAATTAAAGAAATCAAGATAAACAGTATTATTAACTATTTTGAAAACCCTCGTCATGCAATCGGCGCTACGGAAGAAGATACGCTGAAGAAATTGTTTGAGGCTGTCGGAAATCAGTACATGTTAAATTTGGCTTCAGATATTCAGAAACATGGTTTGCTCGGCAGCCAGCAGGTTGTTGTGGTTTTTTCTGAAGAAATGAAAAAATATGTCGTGTATGAGGGAAACCGAAGGGTTGCTGCAATTAAAATGTTGCTGCACCCGGAAAAATTCACCTTCCTGGACAAGTCCACAATTGATAAGGCCAAAAAAATTGCACAGGAAGGCGAAACTCCGAACACGCTAAAATGCTATGTTACAGATGAGGCAGAAGCGATGTTCATAATGGAGAGGGTTCACTCCGGCGAGGATAAAGGCAGAGGCGTGAAGCAGTGGACTTCTCGTGAGAAAGAAATATTCAAGGTTCGACGAAGCCATGAACAGAAAAAGAACCTTTCATATCTGATCGATCTTTATGTAAAAAAATACTGTGATGGATTAGATATTACCACTATCCTTCCTTTTACTACTATTCAACGGCTTTTTAATAACGCTGGTGTACGCAAGCAGATAGGCTTAGATGTTGCAAATGAGCGTAGCTTTACGCCTGATAAAATGGAGATGGTTGTTGCGGCGTCTAAATGGGCTTGTTCAGAGGCTGAAGAACAAGGCACAGCCGTCACACGTCTTTTTAATACATCCAAGGCAATTGAAGAACGGCTCTTGCCATGGATTCAGGAGTATATGCGGGTAAATGGCTTGGTGGCAGCAATTACAGAAACAGTTCCTAACCCTATGGTGGATAATCTGCTTGCTGAACCGTCCGAGCAGGAGAAGCCCGATGCAAAAGAAGATGTTTCCAATCAGCATCAGCCGAGCGAGGGTAGCAACAATGCACCGGATTTGAACAGTACTGGTCAGTCTATTTCTGACGATGCAACTGTTGTATCCTTATCGGACACAGAATTAGATTCTCCTGCTACCCCTGTTGGTTCGGGCAGTAACAAAAATCTCCCGTATTTCTTCCAGGGGTTGCAATATGGAGATTTGGATCCTAATGATCCTGATGCCCATGGCGTTGCAGCAGTATGCAGAGAGCTACAACTATTTTCAGATAAAAAACTCGTTGCAGCATACCCCATTGCAAGTACATTTTTGGTTCGCTCACTCATCGAGCAGACAATCATGTATTACTCTAAAAAACATGATATTCAAGGAACTAATAAAAAAATATGGAATGAAGTCAATAATATTAGCAAACTAAGCGGAGTTATAGGACGGTACAAACGTTGCCTTCCTAACTATATAACAGACTCTGCTATGCAACAGTATTTCACCAATTTGTTCGGAGACTATGAGAAAACAATCGATCCATTGAATTGGGTGGTACATCGTCCGGCCGAATTTCAGCTAGATCCGAATACTCTGATTGATTTGCCAAGGAAAGGTCTTCTTGCGCTAATAAACTATATGCTGTCAAGCAGCTAGTTGGAATTGTAACAGTGTGAAAAAATATCTGGGCAGGACATCAACAAGGACTATAGAAAGAGAGGACATCCTATGTTAGTGTTTAGCACACGGTTGCCCATTAGGGCAGAAGTCACACAGCAGGAATGCTTGGAGTTGTTCCTGGAATGGCTCAACGGCAGTCCTTACTACCCGACAGATGAGATTTGCTTTGATGTAAATTCCCACGATGATTATGACTACACCAAAGAGAATATTACATTCTCTGTTCGATATTTTAAGGACGAGTCTATTGAATTGTCAGCTTGTCGATTGGAAAACCGAGAAGCAAATGCCATCTGGGATAACGACTGTGTTTTCTTAAATGACCATGGCAAAAAAAGTCTGCTTATTCAGTTGAATTGTAATCGGACCGATTTTCGAACAGACTTGCCCCCTATCCATAAGCCTTACATTGTTAGAATGTTTGTGGAAAAGGGATATTGTGATTTGGACGGTCAGCTTCCTGTGACCGACGAACCGATAATTGCTGGTAAAGGCAACTACGAAGAATACCGAGATATTATATGCGGCAAGTTCTCTTATGAAATGCCGGTTGTGTATATAAGCAGAGACTACTGGGGGAAAACTGCAGTTAATCCCAAATACTTAGCGCATCAGTTAAGCGGTATTGCCCATGTATTTGTAGAAGAGAGCTATGATATTGCTATCCGGCTTCAAGAAGACACACACGGAAATAATGCTTACCTCGGTTATGTGGGAATCTACTTTCCGGGAACACAGTACTGCCAGAAACATGGTCTTGGATATTATGCTGATGATTTCCGTAAGATGTGTCAGGGAATCATAGATGATGTCTGGGATGCCCTTATGAATCGTTCTGATTCAACCCAGTACAGCTGGAACCAGATTCTTGCACTGCAAGCTCGGCAAAAAATGCTGAAAATGAAAGATGTTAGCGAGCAGAGCAAAGAAGAACTGGATACCTATATTGTTACATTCGATAAAGAAAAGGAAGAATTAGAAGCTAAGGTTGATGAGCTGAATCAGAGAGTGCTTTCTCTGCGAGCTGAACGTGACGGTCTGATGGCGGCAAGAGGAACTGCAAACAGAGACGGACTTTTCTATAATACTGGGTCAGAGGATGAATTGTACCCTGGGGAACGCAATGATTTGCTATACAGTGTTTTATCTCAGGTGTTGAATAATTACGAACAAGGTACACGTCCGCACAGTATTATCCGCTCTCTGCTCGACGCTAATCCCAGGGTAGGTACCTGCGAAAAAATAATAAAAGGCGTCAAGGCTATCTTTAGATCGGGCGAGAAAATGACTAAAACTACAAAGGGTCAGCTGAAAGATTTAGGGTTTACAATCGAAGAAGACGGACCGCATTACAAAATAGTTTTCAAAGATCCTCGGTATATGTTTACCGTTGCCAAAACCCCGGGTGATTATCGTGGTGCAAAGAATTTGACTACTATGATTTGCAAAACGCTTGATGTAGAGAAGAAACTCTGAAAGCAAAAAAGATGACTGTATGCAACTAAAAAGTTTCTATCATGTGTGATATGTAAAAAGTCATCCAATTGTCCAGATAGCTTGATTAAGACATCTTTGTATGTTATCAGGGTGTAGATTGTCCTCTATTTGTTGGCAACAGAATGGCAACACAAAATCAGATAGCCTCTGGTTTTTGGATAATAAAAAGAATAGGAATAACCCACGGAATATTTCATAAGCAAAATTGTTTATGTTATGCTTCAGAGAAGCGAGTGGGGATAATCCCCGAAAGGCTGAAAAGCCTTGAAAATGCTGGACTTTTTGGTTACGGAATTGCCCCGTGACAACAAAATGGCAACATTATTTGAATGATTGCGATAACAAAAAGCGCTATCTGATTTGAAGCCAAGTCAGATAGCGCTTTTTTTCTTTGTTTTTAGTCAGCCTTCAATCGGTCCTTGAACGTCTCCACCATTGCATCGCTAAGCTGCTGAGACGGCACTTTCACATAGCCGGAGGTTTCGTCATATTTCGGGTAGTTATAACGCCACTTATCGTAGTCCTCCCGGTTGATTTCGCCGTTGCGATGCCTTTCGGCTTGTCGCCTGCAATTCACAGACAGTAAACCCTCTCGGCAGCTTGAGCAATTTTTATAAAGATTATTTCTCTAACCTCTGGAAATGCTTCATTTTGAGACAGCCCCGTTTTTTATATTCATTTCGGTTGATCCCAATATCAAGATAGACGCTTACTGGGTTCCCGCCCGATCCTTCCACGCAGCGAGGTACGCAAAGCTGGGCCAGAAACCGTCGCGGCGAAGAAGCATTTGGGAAAGGCGCTCTCTTTCGGTGCAGTCCGGATGCCAGAGCAGGCCGTACAAGGTAATGCCATATTCCAGATCGTCTTCTTCCCTCTCCAGCATTTCCAGCGCCGCTGCAAGCGGCGTTGTACCGCTCCAGACCCGCATGGCCTTTTCGTAAGCAGTATGATGCCCCACCGCCATATCCGGGCGATAGTACTTCAGAAGCGTCGGCGCTTTCTCTGTCCGGGCAGCGCTCAGCGTGTGCCAGTAAAGAACCGCAATCCCCATTTCGTCATCGCATAAAGGCATACAGTCCTCAAAAGCTTCCATTGCCTGTTCGTACCGCCCGGCGTAATACTGGGCAAGGCCGATCCGATAGAGGCAGTCCAGCTTTTCCGCACCCAAAGTCAGGCATTTTTCGAAGTCAGCGATGGCAGGATCACTTTGCAGCGTCGTCAGGTACCGTCCCGCCCGTAGTCGGAGCAGGGACAGATTTTCCGGCTCCAAATTCAGCCCCTCCGTATAAGCTGCAACGGCCTCACGGTAGCGAAGCTGCCTGGAAAGAGCCTTCCCCAATGCACAGAATTTTTCAACGGAGTCCGGCAAGGACTTTGCCTGCCTGATTGCCTGAGAGTCGGGAATTCCGGCGGGAAGATTGAGAATCTGGTTTTCTATCCCGGCGTGCAGCGCATCAAACGGGTATTCCATCACAGCCCCCTTGTATACGGACGGTAACAGGCGGAGCAGACGATTTCACCGTTTTGAAGGTGGGCAAAGCTCTCGGCAAATCGTTCTCCGCACACGAAGCAGGTAACGGTCTTGAAGATCCGAGCCTCCTCCGGCACCGGCTCTGGGGCTTCCTTCACATCAAACATCTCGTGGAAGTCCCCATCCATAAGCCACGCCAGCCGTTCGTCCTTGGTTTTCTCCGGCGTCGGGCGCAGAACAAGGCGGAAGGACTTTCCGTCCGAACGGCGATAAAAGGAGAAGGCGTTTTTCCCCTGTAGATTGAAAATCAAGTTCCCTTTTCCCACGGTACAGGACAGCAGCGCCTGAATGGCATCCACGCCGCAGGCGTCGGTCTCGGCAATGCACACGATCTCCTCGTCCTCAGATGTGCTGTCACTTTCAAACAGCTCCCACGCATACAGCACCGCCCGAAAGCCGACTGCAAGGCCTCCGCAGCCGTGGCCATGAAACGCAACGCATTTTTGCCACAGAGATTCCAGTTCCTTTTGCATCGTATGACCTCCTATTTTTCCTGAATGGCAGCCTGTCGGTGTTCAAAATACAGGCTGATGAGATAGAATGACAGCGAGAGCAGCATGATGCACACACCCGGCGAGAGGAGATACCCATAGGCCTGGCGAAGAAAGGCACCCCGCTTATAGGCAAAGTTGATCATGGTGCCCCAAGTGGGATGATAAAGATCCCCAAAGCCCAAAAAACTCAGGGTGGACTCCATCATAATGCAGCTATTGACCCCCAGAAGAAACCGGGAGAGCAATACATCATACAGATTCGGAAGAATATGGCGGAGAATGATATGCTTCCGACTGTATCCCTGGATCATGCAATTTTCAATAAAAGGCTGGGCATTCAGGTGAATGACCTTTGCCCGGACATTCCGGGCCGTCCCCACCCAGCTGAATGCAGCAATCAGCAGAATCAGGTTCCGGCTGGAGCTTCCCAGAAAAGTCGCCAGCACGATCATGGTCACCAGCTTCGGAAGCAGCACAAAAATATTGATAACGCCATTGGATAGGCCGCTCCAAAGGCCCTTTCCGGCAGCCAGCGTACCGATCACGCTTCCCAGAAGCAATGTCAGAATACTGCTGGATACACCCACCAGCAGCGTCTGCCGGGTCCCGTAGACCAACTCCGTAAAGATGTCATAGCCCAACGCATTGGTGCCAAGTAGGTGTTCCGCAGACGGCATCAGCCACGGGCCAAACGTTTCCTTCTGCCCGTAAGCCGTAAACACAGTCGGAAATAATGCAGCGGTCAGAAAAAGGCTCAAAATCACGATGCCCAGGAGAAGCGGAATATGCTGTTTTCTCAAACCGGATCACCTCCAAAGCGTACCTTGGGGTCAATAAGAATGCAGATCAGGTCCGTCACGACAATGGAGATCGTCATGATCGCCGTTGTGACAAACAGGATGCCCTGCATCAGCGGATAATCCAGCGTATAGACAGCATCGGAGAGCAGACTTCCCATACCGCCGATGGAAAACAGCTTCTCCACAACCAGAGAACCGCCGATACAGGTGCTGACGCTCATGCCTACCATGGTGATAAAGGGCTGGACAATGTTCTTCAGAATATAACCAAATTGAATCTTACTGTCGGACAAGCCTCGTTCCTTGGCATAGAGCACATATTTTTCCTCCGTCACCTGTCGGACGGTGTTCCGCATCAACAGGTACCGGGAAGGTGCAGCGGCGATGGTCAGCGTCAGCACCGGGAGAATCAGGTGATGGATCCGGTCCCAGAAGTACCCGGCCGTTCCGGGAACAGCCCCGGTACTGTTGAGTCCTGTATAGGGAAACCACCGCTGCCGGAAGCAGAACAGGATCAACAGCACCAGGGCGATCAGGAATGTGGGCATCGTATTGACGATGATCTGGAATGTAGTCGAAATTTTCTCAAAGCTGCTGCCTTTTTTGTAGCCGCAGCGGAGCCCCCACAAAAGACCGATGACCGTGCTGAGCAGCACGGCAGGCAGGGTGATCTGCAAGGTATAGCCCAGCCGCTGCCCAATCAGGGCTGAAACCGTGGCTTCCTTTTTGAAGGAATAGCCCAGCGTGCCGTCTGCAAGGGAGCGCAGATAGTACCCGAACTGCACGAATACCGGCTTATCCAGATGGAGGGCCTGCCGGTAATAAGCTACCTGAGCAGGGGTCATATCCTCCTCGGAAAAGCCGGTCAGATAAGCAATGGGATTTCCCGGCAGAAGCCGGGGCAGAAAGAAGTTCAGAACGATCACGATCAGGAAGCACACCAGTGCCAGAATCAGGTTTTTACGATACTTTTTCACCGGTGTGCCTCCTGCGTGCAAAAATTATTTCTTGGTGATGCTGAACCAGTTGTTGACGTTGTTCAGACCGAATACAGCATCCACGGTCACATTGTCCAGCTTGGAAGAATAGGCCAGCATCATATTGTCCCAATACAGGGCAATCAGCGGCATATGGGCCGCGTAGTAGTCCTGGAGCTTTGCTGCGCCGGTGTAATATTCCTCAATGGTCTTGGCGGCCTTCAGTTCGTCCAGAATGGAGGAAAAGGCTTCGTCGAACACCTGGCAGCCGCCCTGCACGGCGTGATTGCCGTCCACATAGATGGAGCCAAGGCCATTGCCCATGCCCATGCCGGCGGCGGTATAGCCATAGATCGCCGCTTCCATGGTGATATTGTTCTCGGAGAACTTGTTGCTGGTTTTGGCATTGTAGGCATCCTTGTCTACGGCGTCCAGATTCACCTGAATTCCAAAGGCCTCCAGCTGGGTCTTGATCATTTCGGCGTAGCCCACATGGGTCTCCTTTGCGGCGTTGACCGTCAGCGTAAAGGCAGCAGCCGTACCGTCGGCGTTCACGTAGAAGCCGTCGGCATTCTTTTCGGTGTAACCCGCAGCCTTCATATACTCGTCCGCTTTTGCAGTATCGGTGGTCAGTTTCTCCGTGTCCGTATAGCCCACCGTGGTGGAGGGTACAAAGCCCCGGTTGGGGATCTCAGCATAGGCGCTGCCGAAATAGGTCTTGAATTCCTCGTAGTTCAGTGCATAGGAAACTGCCTGACGCAGGTTTTCGTCAGAGAACAGGCCCTTTGCGTTGTTAAAGGCCAGGACCGCAGGCGCATTGGCCGCAGCCACATTGACAAGCGAGACATTGGTATCGGTGGAGAGTACATCCTGATAGGTTCCTGCTACACCGGTGGAGTAGGCCCAGACCATGTCGATGTCGCCCTGCTGGAGCGCCAGGTACATGGTATCCTCGTTGCCGAAAAGCTGATAGACGATTTTCTCCACATTGGGCTTCTGGGGATAGTATTCATTGACTGCGAAGGTAATGGTCCCGGCTTCCTTGTTGAAGGATTCCAGCACATAGGGGCCGCAGGTGATGCGGCCTTCAGCCTCTGTGACGGTATCCTTGTCCTCATAAACATGCTTGGGCATGACCCGGAAGGAGGTCATATTGCTCAGTTCCCGGACATTGGGAGAGGCCAGCGTCAGGGAGATGCTCATTTTGTCATCAGAGAGGGTGTAGCCGGTGTACTTGGCCTCCGTGACCTTTCCGTCTTCCCCGGTCTGGGCCTCAAAATTGGCGCTTCCGTTGGCCTGATCGTATTGGAGTGTGAAAAGAATGTCCTCCGCCGTTACAGGCGCTCCGTCGGACCAGGTCATGCCGTCCTGAATGGTGTAGGTCCAGGTAGCGGCATCCTCGGTAGCATAAGTTGCCAGAAGTGGATGATATTCGCCCTTGGTGTCCTGATAGACCAGAGGCAGCTCGGACACGCCGCTGGCAAGCATATCGAAGTTATACTCGCCGAACACGGCAGTTTCGATGGCAGCCGTCGTGCCGACGGTCAGCGTATCAATGGCGTAGGCAGGTGCCGGTTCCGTGGCCTCCGTGGTCGGAGTCTCGGTGCTTGGTTGGGTGGAGGGTGTCTGGGTGGGTTCTGCCGGGGTCTTGCCGCAGGCTGCCAGCGACAGCACCATCAGCACCGCCAGCAAAAGAGATCCTACTTTTTTCATTTCGTGTTTTTCTCCTTCTGATTTGTGTGTTTCTTCTCAAATACATAGATTTGATCACAAAGTAAATTCACCAGTGCTTCATCGTGGCTGATGAGCAGGATGCTTCCGTGGTGTTCCTGCATCTGACGGCGTACCATTCCCAGCACATTGGCCTGGGTAGAAACATCCAGCATGGAGGTTGCCTCGTCCAGAATCAGCAGCTTTGGCCGGAACAGAAGGCACCGGGCGATGGCCACCCGCTGGGCTTCCCCACCGGAGATCTGATGCGGCAGATGGGCCAGGATCTGCGGCTCCAATCCGACTTTCACAAGCACGTCTTCCGTCAGCGCACGCTCCTCTCCTCTGGGAGCAAAGCCGTGATAGCGGATCAGTTCTTTGAAGCCGCTGCCGATTTTCTGGCGTGGATCCAGCGTCGCATAGGGCTGCTGATAAACCATCTGAATGGAAAGACCCAGTTTCCTGTCATAGGGCGTATTCTGCGAAACAAGACATTGGCCGTCCAGCAGAATCTGCCCTCCGTCCGGCGGGCAGATGCCGCAGAGGACTTTGGCCAGCGTAGATTTTCCGATCCCGCTTTTTCCGAATATGCCGCAGATCTGACCGTCGGGAATATCCAGCGTGACATTTTGCAAAACCTGTTTTCCGTCAAAAGCCTTATCGATCTGTTCCATGGAGATCATTCCTTGCAGCACCACCATTCTCTGTCTCCCTGCGTCCTCCGGGGCATTTCGGCACGGCATCGTCCGAAGGCTGCGGGACAGCGGCGATAGAAGGGACAAGTGCCCGTCTCCGTCCGCAAAGCCGGCGTTTCCTGCATCCCGTTTTCCACCAAGGCACCCAGCAGGGCTTGGGTGTAGGGATGGCGCGGGGCAGCCAGCACCAGTGCGGAGCTGCCAGTCTCCAGCATTTTCCCGCCGCACAGGACAAGGATCCGGCCGCAGGTCGCTGCCACGGAAATGTCATGGGTAATCACGAGCTTTGCCGCATCCGGGAACAGGTCATTCAAAAGAGACAGCGTCTGCTGTTTGCTGTCCTGGTCTAAGCCGTTGGTAGGTTCGTCGGCGATCAACAGCTTCGCCTGAGAGCAAAGGGCCAGTGCAATGGTTACCCGCTGGGCCATGCCGCCGGACAGCTGGAAGGCATACCGGTCCAGGATGGCCTCCGGCTGGGTAAATCCCACCTGCGTCAGCTTTTCACGGGCAAACGCTTCTCTCAGAGGTGCCGCAATGCCCAGCTTTGCAATGCTGTCAAACATCTGGCGGCGAATGCTTCTGGACGGGTCAAGAAATTCGTGACCGTTCTGCGGGATATATACGATCTCCCGGCCCAGCATGAACCGCAGCTTTTTGCCCTTCGGCAAAGCCTTCCCGCAAAATAATACTTCACCGGAAACCAGCCGCACATTGCCGGGCAGCACCCCCATCACGGATTGGGCAATCAGCGTCTTGCCGGACCCAGTCTCGCCAATGAGAGCCAGGCTCTCCCCGCGAGAAATATGGAAAGAAACCCCGTGGACCAGTTCTTTTTCCGTGCGGTCCAGTTTTGCGGCGATCACGCCGCCGGCATACTGTAAAATAGGTGTTTCCAAGTGTTCCTCCGAACCGGTGTTGCTTTGCATTCCTGCCCTGCGCAAAGACGCAGCGCTTTCTTCCCCAAGAAACGCTGCGCCTTTGCTTTGGGTTTTGGCAGGAATGCGTGTATGAACCGATGAGCATACTATAACAGATGAGATTCCCGGGCGGAAGCCTCCCCGGGGGATGTTTTTTCCATTCACCAAGATAGAATCTGTGTTCGCACTTTTTTCTTCGTATGTTCTGTCAAAGCCTTATGCTGATTGGGCCGAAAAGTATCGCAAAAAAAGTCAAAGTGATACGCATTTTCGCACGGTTGGAAAAATCTGCTTTCCCAATGCCATTATCGTTGCGGACCGGTTCCACGTGATCCGTCAGGCGTTCTGGGCGATGGAGCAGGTCCGGAAGAACGAGCAGAACAAGCTCTCCAGAGGGCTGCGCAGGTACTTCAAACGGTCAAAGCACCTTCTCCGGAAGCCGATGGAAGCTCTGAGCAGCGAGGAGCAGGAGCGTCTGGCGCTGATGGTTGAGATCGCCCCGAGGCTCGCCGACGCCTACCGGCTGAAGAACGAGTTCCTTGCCGTCATGCATTCGGAGTCCTCGACCGTCGGGAAGCAGCGGCTGCTCGACTGGCTCGCGGCCTTGAACGTTATGGATCTTCCGGAATTTCGGGCCTGCGTCACGGCGTACCGCAACTGGTTTCAGGAGATCCTGAACTCCATGGACGTCCTCTGGTCCAACGGCTTCATCGAGGGCTGCAACAACAAAACGAAGGCCCTCAAGCGCGTCTGCTTCGGGATGCGGAACTTCCGGAACTTCAGAAATCGGATCCTTTTCTGCAGCGGTGTACCGAAAAAACCGCGCCGGGGCTAAGCACCCCGACACGGTCTTGGATTAAGGTATTTTTGTTCCGCGTATTTCAGCAGGATATAAGGCTTCTTTCATAGCCGGTAAATATGTTGTTATAGGCTTCTTCCACCAGCCAACGGCGGTCCTCATCAAGCCAGATCCACCGCTTAAATTCTTCATTGATCAGGCGCTGCTTTTCCAGGGCGGCAAGGGTATCCCGCTCGTTGTACTCCGTTCCGTTATCAAGCAGCTTGATCTCCCGCAAGTTCAGTGTATTTTCCATGATGCGCAGTGCATTGTATCGTTCAAGTCCGTACTTGAACATCGCATTTTTGCTGTTTAAGGAGGCCAGATACGCGGGAAAGTCCGCAGCTATGAGGATGTAATTCAGCGTAATAATCTGTGGCGATTCTTCCATCCGCTCAGAGAAAAAGCGGCCACGAGGGACGAAGCTCGCTGATTCCTGTGTAGAGCCGGAAAAAACGCATTTTATCGAATGGGAGCGCATCGGACAGGGCAGACATTGTCCGGCGCGCTCCTGTTTGAAAATCGCCATTTTTCCCAAGTCAAAAGCCGAAGAAAATCCCCGAAAAACACCCCTATTGCGTGACAGAGCCGCAGAAAGGATAAGCCTATGAGAACAGGGCTGACCCAGCAGGAAAAAACCACCGAAATCTATTTTGACGAGAAAGACCCCACCATCTTCATCCGCACCCACAACACCGACCTCAAAAACAGGCTGACCGCATACAACCGCAAACACCCTGCCGTCTGCAAGCTGACGGACGTAGACCCGGACACGGGCTGCAAGGAATTTGAGATTGAAAAGGGACGCTTCTCTTTCCGGCTGACCGCCCCATACAGAGAGGAACGCCGCCGGGCGGCAAGCGAAGCAACGAAATAACGAATAAAAGGATTTTAGGGCTTCGTTGATTGTTGCGTTGGCAACCCCACCGCAATGGTAGTGCCCTTCTCCGAACTTTTCTCTACCCAAACGGAGCCGCCGTGGAGTTCGGCGATCTCCCACACCAGCGCGAGCCCCAACCCTGCGCCACCGTATTCCCGGCTGCGAGACTTGTCCACCCGGAAGAAGGGCTGGAAGATACTGCGCTGATGCTCCTCCGGGATGCCGCAGCCAGTATCCGACACGCGAAGCAGGAGCTTTTCCGGCTCCTGTGTGACAGAAACCCGTACCGAGCCGCCCGGCCGGTTGTACTTGACAGCATTCTCCGTCAGATTGAAGATCAGCCGGTAGATCAGTGCGTCGCTGCCGGTCATAATGCCGTCACCCTCCGCCGTCAGTGTGACGCCGCGCTTATCCGAGAGCGGCGCGAGATCTGTGAAGATCTCCTCGATCATGGGGGCAAGCTGGATGCGCTCATTCCGTGCCACCTGCTGCAAATTGCTCATCTCCAGCAGCGTTCTGGTCATCTGCGTCAGCCTCTCCGTTTGCTCCCGCAGAAGGGCGAGAAACTCTGCCGTCTGCGGCAGCATGGCGGGATGCTCTGCGGAAAACAGCTCCAGCTGCGCCTGCATCAGTGCCAGCGGTGTGCGCAGCTCGTGGGCAGCGTTGCCGGTGAACTGCCGCTGGGCGGCAAAGGCGGTGTTCAGCCGCTCCAGCATCTGGTTGAAGGAGTGGCTGAGCTGCTTAAACTCCGGAAGCACATCTTCATCGATCTTCATATCCGCCAGATTGTTCATCTGCACCATTTCCACCTGAGAAGCAAAGCTGCGCAGGGGCTTGAGGGCACGTCCACTGACAAAGTAGGCAAGAATGCCGCTGAGCAGCGTTACCGCAGCCGTGATATACCAGTTGGTCGCGCGGAAGCGCCCCTGCGCCCCATCGACGACGATGGTCAGCTCATCGTCGGGCGCTACGAGCTGCGGGTCAAAGCTTGCTGTGCCTTCCTCATTCAGGATCACCGTGCCGCCGCCCTGTAAGCCGTCCACAATGGTGTCCATATAGTACACACCGGAGAAGCAGAGCAGCAGATTCATGGCCACGCAGGTGACGCCGATGAGCAGAACGGTCATCAGCGTGATGCGCCATTGTAAAGAGATCCGCTTCATGCTTCAGTGCCTCCCATCAGATAGCCTTCACCGATGCGGTTGCGGATGGGATCATAGCCCAGTGCAGCGCGAAGCTTTTTGCGCAGTGCGGAGATGTGGACCCGGATGGAGTTGCTGAAGCTGTCCACACTGTTGTCCCAAACATGATCCATCAGCTCCTCCTGACTCACCGGCCGGCCCTGATGTACCATCAAGTATTCCAGAATTCCCGTCTCCTTGCGGGTCAGTGTCATGGTTTGCCCCTTGACGGCGGCGGTGCGGGAGCGGGTATCAAAGGTCAAATCTCCGCAGACCAGCAGCACATCCTGCTGGGTAAACTGCCGCAGGGTCAGACTGCGGATGCGGGCCTCCAATTCAGCTAAGTGGAAGGGCTTTGCCAGATAGTCGTTGGCTCCCGCATCCAGCCCCGCCACCTTGTCCTCCACCTCGCTGCGGGCGGAGAGGATCAGCACCCGCGTCTCACGGTCGGTCTGCCGCAGGCTCCGCAGCACCGTCATACCGTCCTTCCTCGGCAGGTTCAGGTCAAGAAGCACCAGATCATAGCGCTCCACGCCCAGCAGCTCCAGGGCCTTCTCCCCATCGTAACAGTAGTCCACGCTGTAGGCCAGCCGCCGCAGGCTGCGGACGATGGTCTCGCACAGGGCGCGTTCATCTTCAATGACCAAAAGGTGCATAAGAGCCCTCCTTTTCATTTTCACGTTGTTCTTAATTATAGCAAAAACAGATAAGGTTTGCGTTAAATTTTCGTTCTTAACAGAGAATTTAACTCTCTTGCGCTATGATAGCGACAGAAAACCGGAAAGGGTGATGAAAATGAGCCATGCGAAAAAGACGACGGTACAGGTTACCCTGTTGGCTGCCGCAATTGCCATGCTATGCTTCGGCGCCTGGCGTGGCGAGGCGGCGACGGTGCTAAGCAAGGCCATTAAGCTGTGTCTGGAGTGTGTTGGCATTGGGTAAAAAGAAGTTTACGGGCGTATCACAGTTTCTGGCGCGCTTCCGGGGCTGGATCCAGGCAGGTGCGGCCTTATTGACCAATCTGCATCTGCCGAATTTTCTTAAGGGCAGGCTGTACCAGGGCGCGGGGAAGACCGTCTGCGTGCCTGGGCTCAACTGCTATTCCTGTCCGGCAGCCTCCGGCGCCTGTCCCATCGGGGCCTTTCAGGCGGTGGTAGGCTCGTCGAAATTCAGCTTTTCCTATTATATCACAGGAATTCTGATTCTGCTGGGCGTTTTGCTGGGACGCTTTATCTGCGGCTTTTTGTGTCCCTTTGGCTGGTTTCAGGAGCTGCTGCACAAGGTTCCGTCAAAAAAGCTGTCTACAAGGAAGCTCAAGCCCCTGCGATACCTGAAATATGCTATTTTGCTGGTGATGGTATTCCTGCTCCCGGCGTTCCTTGTAAACGATGTGGGCATGGGGGATCCCTTCTTCTGCAAGTATCTCTGCCCGCAGGGCGTGCTGGAGGGGGCAATTCCGCTGTCTCTTGCCAATTCCGGCATCCGTGCGGCACTGGGCAGCCTGTTTACGTGGAAGCTCGGCATTTTGCTGGTGGTGATCGTGCTCAGCGTGCTGTTTTATCGGCCCTTCTGCAAGTGGATCTGCCCGCTGGGCGCGTTCTATGCGCTGCTGAATAAGGTCTCCCTGGTTCAGATGAAGGTGGATCAGAGCAAGTGTATTTCCTGCGGGAAATGCGCAAAAGCCTGCAAAATGGACGTGGACGTAACGAAATCCCCGAACCATACCGAGTGCATCCGCTGCGGGATGTGTGTCCGAGCCTGTCCGACCAATGCCGTGCGCTTCCGCTGCGGCTTTGGCACGGGAAAGCAGGGTACCGTTCTCCCGGAGAAAACAAATAAGCAAATGAATGATATTGTAAAGGAGAAAAAATCATGAAAACGACCAAAATTCTGACCGCACTGCTCCTCGTTGCGCTGGTGCTCAGCCTTGCTGCCTGCAGCAAGCCGCAAACGAACGGAGGCGACATGACGACCGAAAACAACGCGGCTAACGCAATCGATGACCTTCTGGCAAAAGAGGCGTCCACCGCTGAGGAAGCGACGGCGCTGCACACCCAGCTGATGGATGCCGAAACTGCGATCCTGAATGAGAACAGCGCGCTTTGGGAAAAGGTTTTCCTTTCCGCTGACAAGGGCTCTGCGATGATCGAGGACGGCAGCAACTACGGCGACTTCCTGCTCAAAACGATCGAAAGCGCAAAGGATGAGTTCACCGAGGACGAGCTGAAGCTGCTGCAGAAGGACGGCGAAACGATCCGCAGCATTGAAGTCAAGGTCGCCGCTCTGCAGGAGAAGTTCCCTGGCTGCGGTCAGATGCCCTCCGGCGACGGCACGAGCGTGCCTGCGGGCGACAACATGATGACGCCTCCCGATGATGGCAGCCTGCAGAAGTTCCCCGCCTTTGAGGGAAAGGACCTGGACGGGAACGAGGTCAAGAGCGATACGCTGTTCTCCGGCAATGCCGTCACCGTAGTGAATTTCTGGTTCACCACCTGCAATCCCTGTGTGGGTGAGCTTGCCGAACTGGACGCACTGAACAAGGAGCTTGCGGAGAAGGGCGGCGCACTCATCGGTGTCAACACCTTCACATTGGATGGCGACGAGGCAGCAATTTCCGAAGCAAAAGACGTATTGGCCAAGAAGGGCGCGACCTATCAGAATGTGTATTTCGCTTCCGATGGCGAGGCCGGCAAGTTCACAACGAACATCTTCGCTTACCCCACCACCTATGTGGTTGACCGCAACGGCAATATCGTGGGCGAGCCCATCGTGGGCGCCATCACAGAAAAGAACCAGGCGGAAGCGCTGCAAAAGCTCATCGATCAGGCGCTTGCCGCCGATAAGGGCTGAGAGCGGGATCTCGAACAGGAGGTCTCAATGGGCAAGACGTCGTGTAAGTCGGCAGTCGTTCTGTTTCCCGCCGCACTGACGCTGGCCGGCGGCGTCGGCGGCTGGCTGTACTACCGCTATGTAGGCTGCGCTGCGGGCGCCTGCGCCATTACGTCCAACCCGTAGCTCGCCATCGGCTTCGGTGTCGCCTTCGGGCTGCTGCTCGGGATGCTCCTGCGGCCGTACGGCGGAGGGATGCCGGACCGCTGAAGGCGCGGAGCAAACCGATTCCTCTCGAAAGGAGGAAACACCATGATTCGGAGAGGATTGCCGCTTCTGCTTGCTGCGGCGTTGGTGCTGAGCGGCTGCACAGCCAATCAAAAGCCTATGCCGCAGGGAAAGGAAGCACAGGATATGGAAACAGCCGGACAGTCCTCAGATACGTCCGGTGAGGAGAGCATGTATATGGATACCACGGAACATGTCATATATCTGGCGGGCGGCTGCTTCTGGGGCATGGAACAGCTGATGCAGTCTATTCCCGGCGTCATCGACGCCCAGAGCGGCTATGCCAACGGCACCTGCGAGGCGGACGCGGACTATCGGACCGTCTGCAAGGGCGGCACGGGATTCCGTGAAACCGTGCGGGTGGAGTACGACCCCGAACAGGTGAGCCTTGACGCGCTGCTACTGGCGTATTTCTACGTCATCGACCCCACGGTGGAGAACCGGCAGGGGAATGACGTCGGAAGCCAGTACCAGACCGGCGTCTACTATACCAACGACAGGGCGAGGGAGACCGTAGAGCGCATCGCGGAGATTGAGCGGGGGCGCAGCAAGAAATTCTTCGTGGAGATCGGGCCGCTGAAAAACTACTACCCCGCCGAGGAATACCATCAGGATTATCTGGAAAAGAATCCGAACGGCTATTGCCACATCCCGCGGGCGGAGATGGAACTGTTCTCCAAGCTTCGCATCGATCCGGGCGACTACCAAAAGCCCGCAGCAGAGTCCATTCGGGACAAACTGACGGTGGAGCAGTACCGCGTCACCCAGGAGAACGGCACGGAGCGTCCATTCAGCAATGCGTTCTGGGATCAGTTCGAGAAGGGCATCTATGTGGATATCGTCACCGGCGAACCGCTCTTTTCCTCCACGGATAAGTTTGAGAGCGGCTGCGGCTGGCCGGCTTTCACAAAGCCCATTGAAGAGCCTGCCGTGGTGGAGCTTGAGGACAGCAGCTTCGGCATGCGCCGCACAGAGGTGCGCAGCCGCGCCGGAGACTCCCACCTCGGGCATGTGTTCACCGGCGATCCGGAATCCCCCAACGGCGTGCGCTACTGCATCAACAGCGCGTCTCTCCGCTTCGTCCCCTATGCGAAGATGGAGGCCGAGGGCTACGGATATCTCCTGTACCTGTTTGAGGAATGAATTCGCAAAATACAATGATATAAGAAACAGCGTCCCAATCATTATGATCCGGGACGCTGTCGTTTATGCTCATGTCGGTTTATTCAAACAGGACATTCAGCTTGCTGTTCAGAATCAGATCGGCATAGGCAAGCGGGTTCTTGTAGATCAGATCGTTCCGCTCTGACCGCTGGAAGCGGTTGACGGCAACTTCGTTTTCAACGGCTGTGCAGTCATATGTTGAATTGACAGGATATAAGTTTGCTCATGGTCATACCTCGTTTGAATAATTTCGCCAGCAAAAGAAAACGGCGCTATCTGATCGGAAGTCCAGTCAGATAGCGCTTTTTATGGCGTTCCTTCTAATTCCGCTGAGATTTACTTACCGTTTTTACATTTTACACATATCCGCAGAGATCGAATGCAGCGAGCTTTTGGGGCGGTTCTCTTTCAACCGTTTTTCTTTTTCTCCCCCCCCCGCCCATACCGCGCGCCCC
>ENA-OQEY01000447-OQEY01000447.1-human-gut-metagenome-genome-assembly--contig:-NODE-447-length-27435-cov-3.868302_pt1 | contig 27435 bp, 36 predicted proteins | sample MGYA00242801_ERZ504647 | MGnify/ENA primary metagenome ERZ504647 (study PRJEB26092, sample SAMD00036204) | human gut metagenome | host: Homo sapiens | study: EMG produced TPA metagenomics assembly of... | reverse complement strand
TAGCATTTTTTTAAAGTATTTTTTTTTTTCCTGTTTTTGTGAAATCAGGGAGTAACCCCGCCATATCGCTGTTCATGCTTTGCGTTGCTTTGATGCTATAGATGACCTTGTTAGCCGACGGGTCTTTGCTTCGCAAAGCCATTCGTTCATCGTTGATGCACGACCAGCTTTCGTAAACAGTCCCACGGTCTTCATCGAATAGGTCGATGACTAAACTGTCATATACGGACATTCCAATCGCCTCAAATGAGGTTTGTTACCCTATGGGCTTTTTATCCCATAGTTCTTGCTGTTAATTTCCAGCAAGTCCAGCATATCTTTTTGACTCATAGAGTCAGTGCGGACTCGTGGAAGGATTATATTCTGGTCAACCAGTTTCACCTTCTATGCGTTGCCTGTGACTACGATATTACTCGCAGCCTTCCAGTCGGATTCCCATCTCAGGGTTCCCGATTTCTTCCGCACTCCAACTTCTGTGTCACCACAGAAGAGGGCATCGCTACCATTTGTGTCCACTACAACAAAATCAGCATCAAAGTCATCATACAATTGTTTCAGGCGTATGGCTTGGGCTTGACCATGCCCGCCTTCAAGCGTCTCAATATAAGAAACCAGCCTCTGATATTTCCCTCCATATCCAGGAATCATCTGGATAAGAGCAATCGAAGAGGCATCGTTTTTATTTCCTCCCATTGCAGCTACGTCCATTGCCAGCAGCCGTATCTCGCCGTTCTTCTTCATGAACGGCTTGAACTTGCTATCCGGTATTATGGCGTAATAGCTTTTCGGATACAGTGGATAGGTCAGCTTTCTCACGCTGTCCACATTTGTGAATGTAAAGAAAGCGTTGGCAGATTCGCCCCAAAAGAGCGAGTCCATCTCCATCGACCAGGCGATACTATCAAAGTCAGCTTCCCGCATTTCATCTTGTACCTGCTCGATTGGGTAATAGCCTTCACTAACAGGAAGCTGGTACGGAAAACCAAGAACTGCGTAGTTTTCTCCTGACACCATAGATTTGAAATAAGCCTTAAACTTTGCCCAGGAATAATGCCATTTGTAATGCGCAGAACTGATGTAGGTCTCCGTGTTCATTTCCTTTGGATAATCCTTATACTCGGGAAGCTGCGTATATCCAGGAGAACGAACACCAGCTTTGAATTTGCGCAAAACCTCATCGATAACGCTCTTCTTAATGCGCACAAACTCGTCGCAAATAACCCAGTTGGCGCGAGCAGAACGAGCACTATCCCTTGCTGTAACGACCTTCACAGTAGAACCGTTCTTAAATGTGATATATGCGTTGGCAGGGGAAATAGAATACCCTGCTATCTCGTTGGAAAGGTTAATGGATTTCGAACGAAACTCATTGATGATTTTCTCAAGCACGTTGACGGACTGAGTTCTGTTTCCGGCGGCGATAATTATTTCGATGCCTGGATACAAAATTGCCTTTACACAAATAGCCGCAGCCACAATCATGGTTTTACCCATGCCTCGGCTTGCGATAATCATTTGGTAAGTGAACTTCATAATGATGTTCAGAAGTATTTTCTGAAAAGGGCGCATCCATGTCATGCCGAGATAATCTACAGCAAAACGATGAGGGTTCGCTCTATAGAAAGCCACCCAACGCTCCATACCATCCATGACTCGTTCGTACTTTGACTTGCGGCGCATTCCAGATTTGCCATAGGGAGTAGGGGCAATGTATTCGTTATCCATCGTCACCGCCTCCATGTATGGCGTTTTCTATGCCTTCTCCAAAAACATAATCGAAGACATCTTCATCATCTTCAACAGAGGCGACCTCCGGCTCTTCTACCCGATACTTGTCCATCTCCTCGTGGTACATCTTGGCGTACTTGTTTTTGATCCCCATCATGGCGCACAAGTGCCCAATAAAATAGACCAGGATCAGCTTCATGATTCCATCAACGTCTTCCCATTCTGGGTCGGGCTTTCCAATGGGGCGCTCGTTTTCGAAACGCTGAATCATTACTCCCAGTGGAATCTCAGTCTCTTTCGCAGCTACACGTTCTGCTCTTGGAGAAAGCTCGGCAGAATCCATGTTCTTTTTCCAAAGGTCCGAGAGTTTGCTATACTGATCTGTATTCCCGCTTTCAAGAGCGCGGTTCATGAGGATTTTGGTTTTACAAGCCTCTTTCACCAATTGCTCCCTTGCTTTGGAGTCGACGATGTATCGCGTCATCCAATCTTCATATTCTTCCTGGAGAGCTAAGTATTCGTCTGGCTCAAAGCCAGCACCCCAAAAATAGAAGAGATCCTGAGTCAGGTCTCGTCCGTCATCCGCGTCAACGTCTTCCAGGAATTGAGATGCGACATCCATATCGCCGGGATCGGTGATCGTCTGTCTCGCAATGCTTTCTTCCGAGAGGGTGTTGTCGTAATTCTTTGCCTGGTACTCTTGTCTTCCAAGAATGTCCAGATAATAAAAAACCAGCGATTTCCCAGTATCGGCTGTCGCTGACTCTTTTTCTCTCTCCTGTTTCGCTTTCTCGGCGATGATAGGAGAGTAGTAATAATCGAATTTCAAGCAAATGCGGCGTAATGCAGCATTCTCATTTTTTAGGCGCGTGTAGTAATTCTCGTACAGTGTCTCAAGACAGGATTTGCACACAGGTATGTACCCGTCATATCCTGCCCAGAGCGGACTTCCATAGGAGCGCGGAAAATACCGAGCGCTTCTTGCCTTATATGAAGAACCACACATCGAACAAATGTATTCGTCAGCAGGAATCGGGGCAACTACCTTTTTCTTGGCGGGCGTTTTCTTTGGTCCACGCCTCACAGGTGTTTGTTGCGCTATAGTGATTCACTCCTTTTACCCTTTTCGTATAGGGGAATATTTTGCTAGAATAAAAGAGCACCGCTAACCAATACCATCACTTTTTTTGTCTGCCTAAAATCGGAGGCTTCGCTCCTGGCCCGCTCCCGAAGGGAGTAGGAGGGAGGTGATCGCCGTGGTTACCTACGAAAACTTGTTTTCTATCCTTCTCGTAATCATCGGCGTCATCGACGTCACTGTCCGCATTGGTAAGGATAAGTGATTTCCTGCGACAAGGAAAGTTATTTGTGGGTTCGAAGCGACTCACTGCTGAAAGTGATTCGATGGTATTTAGTTGGCAGTGCTTCTTCATGGTTGCAGGGCCGAAGAGTTGAACTTGGATCGCCAGCTTATGAGACTGGCAGGCTACCATTGCCACACCCCGCATTAACAGAGTTCCCGTCGCAACAGGAACTCCAGGCATACTCCGCAAAGTTATGCCGCAATTCATGGAGGAAGGAGAGGGGCTCGAACCCTCGACATCCTGGTTAACAGCCAAGTGCTCTACCAACTGAGCTATCCTTCCAAAATCACACTGATTCTCCAGAATGAATCTGACTGAATGCAGTGTGGGTTGTAGGCCCGTAGGTTACCACAACACGGTCATAGTCTCTGAGCTCGTAAGACATCAGAGTTAGATCAATGCTTGAACCATTTCTATTTTTGGCCTTCGCCATACCTCCATTATCTTCCGCAATATTCTGCCACCAGGAAGACAAGTCTGAGCTTCGGGGAGCGACCCCTAACTTCTTGTCCCAGCTTTCGCATATACCTGCGCGAGAATGGTTACTCGCAAATTTCACCGTTCGTTCAGAGTTTCATTACAAGTAGTATTATAATATTAAAACTTACTTTTAATGAGATATTTCCATTCCGTCATACGGCTACTTTTACCAGCGACTTTTGTTATAGCTGGATTTCTCCAGCGTCAAGACGGTGGGCATTATTGGCTTTACCTCTGTCATTATGGTTGCCGCACCATAACCCCGTAGGCTTATTCATCACCGATGCGTCTATTGTTGCCCCCAAAAGTTCCGTGCGTTTTGCGGCGATAACTCTTAGCACCTCGCATTTTTGTTGACGGTTTCCGTCTTCCTACGATGCATCACTACATCCTAGCTGCTCCAATCAAAAGGTATCCCTGTTGACCAAAACAGAAAATACTGCGAGTCTCGGAGCGCTGACACGCTTTATTCACCGAGGCAAAATAGAAATAGGTCAAGCATTGATATTGTGCGGTTCCCGCCGGTCAACATCCAGTTACATTCCATTCGGAGTGTAACTAGGCAGCGGCGGGTATTTTTATATTCCGTTGGGTGAACCGCAACGCCAACGTATTCGGGAGCTACCCGGAATCATGGAGCGCACAGAGGTACTCGAAACCTCACTCTCAGTTTGGAAGACTGATGTACTACCCTTATACTATGCGCGCAAATATCCCTCGCTGGGACACTTCAAAGAGAGGTGCGGAGGGTCTGGAGCTGGCGGCAGAAATCGAATCCGCAACCTACTGATTACAAAACAGTGGCTCTACCAATTGAGCTACGCCAGCATATTGATGGGGCGGGGACCAGGGTTCGACCCTGAGCGACTCCACAGCATTGTCCCAGGGGCTACTGCTTCGCCTTCTGCATTCATGCACCCCGCATGTACAGATGGAAAGAGATGGGTAGCTAATCCACCCCTTTCCACCCTCTGCGCAGACTTCGAGAGCGATATCCTCTCTTGCAGCCAGCGGCAGGATTCGAACCTGCTCAACACCGTAACTGGCATATTTTGAGCCTCGGCGTGGTACGCATTGTTAAGAGGCGTGCCGAGGTCATTCGTTGTTGTCCAACCTTAAAGAGCGGAGCTCTTTATAACTGTTCTTTTCTTCTACCAAACCTAATCGCTTGATTTCATCAAGCGAGTGGAATAACCACAATCCGTTGGACATATTACAGAGCTACGAGCTCTGTTTTATTTTTGATTTCATTACCATCTTTGTCGTGACACAAATAGATGAATCCCTTTTGGGCGGGGATCATCAGTTTTCCTTCACCGTAGTTCAACTTTTCAGTATCGCAGCAGCATCCTTCCTCGTAGAGCTGAATTCCTCCCTGGGTATAACTGCCCAGCTTGTGAGTGTGGGCCATGACCAGAGTGGAGAAATCCCGGTCGACTCTCAAGAAGTATTCCATCGCTTTTTCCGAGGTCTTCAGCATTGCGCCGGAGAAGGTGAGGGGGTGTACAAATATGGTTTTTCCGACTTTGAGATACCAGTTCCCTGTATACTCGATATCAACGCCTTCTGCTTTAAAAACATCCTTTAGAGGCTCATACCAAACTTCGGAACCATATCTGCGATCCCTATGCTTGAATCCGTCGTTTATCATTAAGTCCAACGGTGTATCTGGCATAACCGTTAGCACGTCATCATTAAGCCTTTCAGACAAGTATCTTGCAAGCCGCGCTTCGTGATTTCCTTTTACGACATAAACTTTTTTGGGATGAATTATTCCCACAAGATCTTGGATAAAAAATCTTGTAGCGACAAGCTCCTCGATAAACGGGACTCTGTATTGTTTTGAGAACTTGGAAATAGATTGGCAGTCTTGAATGTCCCCATTCAGAACAAGGGTGTCTACCCGATCACTATATTCTTTCCAAGTAGATACGGGTAGATTGTAGGGAACATGAGTGTCGGAAATGCAGAGAATACGTTCCGCGACAGAGGTATCTCGATGAACATGTTCGTCGTATTCTTTATACCCATAAGCCATCTTGCGAAGGCTGTCTCCTGTCATGTCGAGACCAAGCACATCAACAATCTCGCTCCAATCTAAATCCAGTGTACGATTCAATTTTGCTAGGCATAAACGGAGCTTCCATTCAAAGTCGCTTTCGCCAGTGAATCTATTCGTCTGGATAACAAAACTTCCTTTCACCTAATTTAGTCTAGCAGGTCAGCCATCGCTGCCGTTTCGCTTCTTTCCGTTTTCTGAAGCTGAACATAACCAAACCTGGGATGCCCCTTTAATTTGTTGATGAGGCAATCAAGGCCGTTGTTCTTTTCGAACACAGCTTTATCGACCTGCTTTTTGTCGCCGTCGAACCAGAGATGAGAGCCTTCTCCAACTCGCCCAATGATGAGCTGCACTTGCTGCCTGGTCAGGTTCTCACACTCGGAACACAAGATAAGGCTATTCTTGAAATCGCGGCCTCGGATCATTCCAAGGGGAACAATTTCGATTTTTCCTTTCCCCATCATGTGCTGCAAGCCTTCGACTCCGCCGAGAGCATCGGCAAGCGGCATCGCATAACCAATCAGCTTCTCGTTCACATCTCCAGGAAGAAAACCAATGTCAGGCACATCTCTCACCTGGACATTGTTTCTCAAATATAAGATGCGGTCGAACACCTTAGCTTCCAGCAAACTCAGCGCCATGCAGGTCATTAAATATGTTTTACCGCTTCCAAACCTTCCTGTCAGGACTTTTATAGTGGTATTTGAATCCCGCAGGAGGTCTAGTGCGATTTGTTGTTCCTTGTTTCGGGGAGCAACTTTCCCCATCCATTCGGTGCGGATGGGCATAGAGTTAACTGTTTTTAACTCCGATCCATTCCACTTACGTTTATCAATCAGTGCAGCATCAGAAGAGTATAGAAAAACATATTCGTTCGCATATAACGAGGGAAAGTCATCTGGAAGAATTCCTTCTTCGTAAAAATTGGCCGCACTCTGGTCATCCACGAACTGGTATTCGGTATATCCTTTGTATTCCATACGCCTCACATAATCTGCTCAATAGAGTCGACAATGGAATCCACAAGGCCGAGTTCGACCTGCTCGTCATCGGAGATCCACCAGTCCTTGGCTTTATTCTTATTGAAGAGCTTCTCGTCAATCTTTGTTTTTTCCAGAATGTAGGACTTCATCTGCTCGACTGACTTTCGATATGACTTCTGCCCTTCTTCGATTTCAGAGAAGGTGCCCTGCATTCCCGCAGACCCTTGATGGATCAACGCCTTAGAGCGGCGCAGGCAATACCTCTTGTGACCAGAGATAAGAATCAAACCGCCTCCGCTGTACGCCATTCCCATGTTCACGGTGATGACAGGCGTCTTGCTTGCTTCGATCATCGCTATAAAGGAATATGTAGCGGACAAGTCTCCGCCTTCTGAAAAGATGTAAACAAAGATTGGCTGCCTCTCTTCTACAGGCTTTCCAGCATCTTCCATGTTGTACTGCATGATAAGCTCATTCTGGTCAACCAGCTCATCGGTGATCTCCCCATATATATAGATCTTCCGGTTCGCGCGATTCCTGTAATAGTTGAGTAGAGTGGGATCGGGGAGGTGGAGGTCTTCAGTTCCCTCGGGAATCGGCAGAACGATCATCTGCCCGGTGCCAAGGAGACCGTCCGGGATATTCAGCTCAAATGCCATCCGTGGTTCCTCCCTTCTTGTTGTTCGCACCTCGAATCATTTCCAGGGTGCGAATAGCTTTGCTTTCCTCGCTCATAAAGCGGTTCTTAGCCTGGGAGGATTTCCCGCCGTTTACGATACGAATATGCGTATTGGGACAAAGTTCACGGATGAGCTCTGCTTCGTATTTTGTGATCGGAACTATTTGGTATCTTTCCTTTCGTCATAAGATATACAAAGCCGCTACCCGTTTGGATAACGGCTCTGATAAAGGGGGTAGAGGGAGTAAGGCCCAAGTTGGAAATTGTTGGCCGTATTCCTATCCCTCCATAACACGCTTCTTACGGAAGGGCCCAAAAACCCAGTATTTATGCGGGTTTCACGGTTTTTAGGCTTGAAAAAGTCGGCCGCTCTCGGCAAAACTCCTGGGTATTTCTTATCCCTCCATAACACACGTCTTACGCGAAAGGCAAAAAAGCTAGGTTTTATGCGGGTTTGCGGGTTTTATGTTTCACAAAAGTCGACCGGCACTACGGCTGTTTTAGCTCAAAACACTGGCAAAACCAACGTGGTACTTCTGATTGGACAAACTTATCTTTTGCCCCGCATTCCCAGCTTGATGTGAGTCCAGCTCCCATCCAAACAGGAGGAACTGGACGCAGATGCTTGCAGAATTTACACTTGCGATTTCTGCGTTTACTGCGCCATTCATATTTAGTCATAGTCGTATATCAGTCAATCCAAAATGTGGCAACGTCTTTCAAGTCCTCATGCTCTGCAACGAAGTCATTCCAGTCAACAATGATATCGGTGAAAAATTCGATCACTCCAGCAACCGATCCCCAGCCATTCTTTGGCTCATACTGCTTATATTTTTCTCCGTTGCGGAGCAGCTCTTCAATTCCTTTTGCAATGAACGGAACTACGTCTTTGCACAGTCCGTTGTTGGCCTCGTTCTTCCACTCCAGACCGGTGGAACGTCTGATAATTTCTCCTACGTTCCAGGTAATGTTCGCGTTGCAAGCGCCCACAGGGACGTAGGTGTCCGTTCCGTCCACCTTGACTTTAAAACTGATGTCGTAACTCATAATTTTCTAAACTCCTTTATTTATTAGTTGCGCTCAACACATTTCCACCAAATGGCCTATATTCAATAGCCTCTGGCTCCCCTTCCCAGTGCCAACCACAAGACGGGCAATCTTTACAGGGAATGGGAGGGTATGTGCAAATCACAGTATTCATCAACACAGAGCCACATTTGGGGCAAGTTTCAATCACCAAGCAATTGTCACCTCTCCTTCTCTAGGCGGCGCACTTTCTTTTTCCCACAACACGCCAGTTCCTTGGCACGCTCTGCAAATTTTGGCCCCTGTAGATGTCGATTGGTAATATCCATACGGATTTGTTGTACTACAAAATCCATTTGGCACAAAACCTTTTCCGCGGCACACAGGACACACATGTGGTTCCATTACTACAGCTCCTTTCAAATGTACGGTTTCCAAATAGCGATAAAAATTGACGAGATAAGGTTCGCAGCAAAGGCTAATATTGCAACTATAAAAGGGATGCATAGGATGATAGCTACAATCACCAAAGCATTGCCGAATTTCTCATATCCATTATCATCCGCTTTGGTTGACGCCCACATTGCAAACACCCCAAAGAGCGTTGTTACCAACCCTGTGTTGTACAGAGGCTTAATCCACCACCACATTATTCGTCGCACCCTCTTTTCTTCCTATGGGCATTCTTGCTGCATTCGTTAAGAATCTTATAGTAACACTCCTGGCAAATGTCGACCTTTACATAACATAAGACGTTACCATGCGGCGTAGGCACCCATTTCCGCTCTTTCATTTTAAAATGCCGACTAGCTTCGTTCTCCCCGCAAAAATCACAGATACACTTATTCATTCGATATCTCCTTTTCAATTTTCCATATTGCATCACACTCTGTGCCGCAGTTTGGACACTTGTGATGATGTACAACAAAATCGTAGCTATTACCAGGCCGGTAATAATTATAGTGAAAACACTCATTTTCGAGTGCCGTAAAGTCGCATCCGCAGTATATGCAGCGGAACTGGCTATGGCGATTCCTCTCGGTTTCAGGCATTCCAGGATTCCTTATTGTAACGCCGGGATTAGCCTTGTCTTTCTTTTCTCTTTTCCACATAGCAGCCTCCTTATTCGCTTAATCTGTATTTCAGCCCATAGATGTCCAGCGGGCCATACTTGTCTTCTACGAGATACGGGATCTTGTCCATGCTGATATTGATTACCGTGAAGAAGGTCTCGTTTGGAATCCCAAATAGGATGTCAAAAATGTCGCGGCTCAATTGAGCGTACTGCGGATTCTCAATGAGCTTCAGAAGATACACCATCGTAGACGTGCTCATGCGCATCCCTTCGATGTAGTCAACAACACTCTGCCGCAACTGCGCACAAAGACTGGATTTGAGCGCGGGGCTGTGGTCAGACATGTTAATCCCTTTCTTCATTCTTTGAAAATCAGTAATCAGTCGCAAAATTCTCTTGACCTGCGTGTACTTAACTTTACTCTTATCGAACCGGTCCAGGGCAAGAATGTGAGAGAACGGCATAATCTCCTTCTGATTCTTCCGGTGGACGCGGACTCGGTTCATTCTGTGCTGGACATAATCCATAGACGTATCATGGAACATGTAGTTCTTTCTCTTGTTGTCGTAAAGCCCCTTCTTCCGGGCGACAGCTCCGAAGAAGTTGGGGCGGATAGTCCTCTCGGTCTCATCGCGGCGCATATACTTTTCCTTCAGCTTCTTCAGCTCGTACTTGCTGTCGATGGGATATTCCTTCTTTGCTTTGTCGATTTCAATGTTACTCAGCACATCGAGCTGGGCAATATCCAGGTAGATCTCTTCGAGCTCCTCATAGGTTTTCCCGTTATTGAAGTTGTCCCAGAACAGTGTGTTGAGCTCCTGGGCAAGATTGATGATTTCGGCAATCAGGTTCACGGAAGTTGCGATATCCAGATCGGCCTGCTCTCGCCAGTTGTACTTACGCTTCGTCTTCTTAGCGACCACTTCGCTGGTGGGGACGGGGAACTTGTCGTAGTTCTTCTGGGCGGCACGAATGAGGATCTCGTTGTCAGTTAGCATTGCAGTGTCGGAGTCGAACCTTAATACCCTCGGTTTCCCGATATTTATTCTCCAGAAGAGAACGGTTAGAGGAGTAGACTATTTCTTCTTCCGCGGGGCGGAAGTCCGGCGCTTCAGGCTGCTGCATTTGCAACGGCCTTACAGGCTTCATATTCCCATAGGGATCGTATGCCTTAGTCGTTACACCTTTCGAGCTGTTGCCAGCTTGACTTGGCACGGCGTTGTCATGTGGCAGAGAGTGGCCATTTAGATTTTCGCCGTTTTCACCGGATTTAACGCGGACAACACTCCGAGTCTATCTATCCGCGCCGCTGAGTCTCATCAGCAGATTTTCTCCAATGCTATTGATACACACTATCTCATTCGTCAGGTTTACATAGTCATCGATCACGGGATTCTCGACATTCCTGGTCAACCACACGTTGCCCATTGTCACATGAGGGCTGCGGGAGCCAAGGATTGTCTTATCGTACTCAAAGCGGTGGCTGTGGATTTGTCCAACACCAACTATGCTCTCTCCGTGGAATTGTCCGATGGATGCTTGTAACATCTCAATGGGATTACCGCAAAGAGTAGAATAGTTCCCGTTCACAAGGACATGCCCGCAGCGGACATTCTTGTTCAGAGAGGTTATGAGCTGGTCAACAAACTTCCGATACAGATTTGTCTCACAGAAGCGCTCGTTAACGCCCATTAGTTTGTAGACGATCTCGTTGCGATTCCGCAGAGGGGAGAGGGGGAGCGCCATTTGGTCTCCAGGATATTTGATGTGATTGCGGAGTACGGCGGGGATGTTCTTGAGCGCTTTATGATATTCCAAAGTTGGCTTTAGAAAATCATCGACTTCCTCCTGGGTCATTTGAAGCGTGTTGATGAGCTGGTAATGAGTCTGAACCAGCCGTCCATCAAAATAATGGGTCGGCTTCTCATATTTGACCACGCCAAAGATAGGCTCCAAATTCTCCAGCCATTGTTCCAAGGTTCCGAATTTCAGGTATTTGATTGAGCTGGGAGTCGTAATCAGCTTTACTTGGTCAATGCTCTTTGCCAGCGTGAAGCCGTGTAATTGAGAAACATCCGTGATCCCTTTATCTTGGAACCATTTCTGGATATTGCAGTTAAAACAGCAGGACTTAAAAAACCTAGACCGGAGTAGCAGCATCCCTTTGTCTTCATATTCTCCAAATAGGGACTTGTCCATAAGCGACTGCCCATCCCATATCGAGTTGCTCACCTCGACCTGTTCATCTACGGTAACGAGCGTGTTATCGTCCGCAAGCTGTGTCACTGCGGCGCGGTCTTGGAACTTGCTCTCGTAGTCATCTATAACCAAGATATTCTCAGGGTAGATTTCTACTTCTCCAACGATACTACTCAGCGTCAGAGAGATGTAGGATTCAAAAGCGGCGAGGTCAAAGGGAACCTCGGGGTCAATATGGAGTCCACACAATGTCCAATCCCAGATTTCTGGATATAGCTTTTCGTCAATGAAGAGGCACTTACCAACGCGGCTGCTTCCCGCACTCCTCTTGTAACGGATGTAGTGGATACCATCACACCAGAATCCCTTCTCATACATCTCCTGCCGAAGGTCTGCTACCGTCTTTACCGCTTTGATGTTCGGCTTCACATGGTAGCGGCCATCCTCGTACCAGAAATATTTCCCAAGGACATCTCCAGGAAGAGGGTCTTCCACGTCACACTCGATACTAACTGCGATCAACTCGCCGTCCTTGACACACGCACCATCAACCAGCTCTACATCGCTATACATGTACCCGTACTTGACATACAGCCCTTTGCTCAGTTTGTTCCACTCTTTGACGGAATACTTGAAGGTGACATTGATGACTCGCTGGGTGTAATCATACCCCCCGGCGCTGAATGTAAAATCTATCCCCCCATAGACGTTCTCATAGACTTCTCGCAGCTTGATAAGCTCCAGGCTGTAGTCCAGACTATTGATGAACTTCTTTAGGTTGATCCCTCCATCCTGCCGCCGGATCCTATAGCCAACTCCTTCATTGTTGGAGAAGTGGTTTGCCAGGAATAGATCCTTTGCGTCGATCGAAAGGATGTATGCTCCGTTACGCTTCAAGCACACCCTCCTTCCAAACATAGAACGTGTCGTTCTTCCATTTGAAAGCGATATCCTGGTCATACTCATACAGCTCCAGGAGGATCATTGGGTCGTAAACAAAGTCAACCGCTCCACGCTGCACCGTTCTGAGAATATCCTTCACGATTCCCTCATGGTACATTTGAAGCAAAGACTCATCATCGATTGTGCCGCCTTCCGCCTTAAAGGGCTTTGCACCACGCTTCCTTTTAGCTGGAGTGACTTCCTCCTCCATGATCTTTCTTAGTCTCTTACACAACAAGTCCGCCACACAATCCGGCTTACCATACTCTTTGTTTTGTAGCGATTCCTCATAATAGTACCTAAAGGCTGCCATTGTGACGGCTACTTCGTGTCTTGCGCCGTCTGAAATCATTCCTTACCTCCTTTGAATTGGTGATTCTTTGTCAAAATTTACGATGGTCAAATCGTCTGCGTCGGGGCCCCATTTCCAAAAGAAAATCATGGGATCAGTGTCTTTGTGGTAGAACAGGCGGGGGGTGAGGATGAACACTTTCTTTCCGCCCTTTAGTTTTCCGTCTCCAGCAAACACAATATCTCGCTCTCGGTTATCAAGCTGCTTGATGGGTCTCCTGACCAAAACTTTCATCTTCTCGATATACCGGTCTGCGGTGCGTAGAGAAACTCCGAGCTTCTCAGCGAAGCATTTCTTTTTCATAGGAACAATGTACTGGAACCACTCTTCTTTGGGATTCTCACATAGGAATCCATATTTCTGGTTCAGCCAGGGGAGGAGTCGACAAGCTAGTCCAAGAGCTGCCAGCATACTCTTATTATTTGCCCACGTTTCAAAGCAGTCCTTAAAGTAGAGTATATCAATCTTATATTCTATCCTAGAAAACAGTGTTTTGCGCTTTTTTTCTTTTTTTGCTTCATCCTCCTCTTCTTCAATAGCAGCTTCGTCTTCTTCGCGGACCTCTGATTCAAACGTATAGCCTCCAGGGAATCGCTTAGCTCTCAGCCTTGTCCCCTTAGATGTAATTTTTGTATTGTCCGTCTGGTTGCTGTATTCGCTTAGAATAAATCTTTTTATGAGTTCATCTACTAGCTTGTCAAATTCTTCTCTTTCCATGCAGAGCTTTTTGCGAAGTGCTGCTCTCGACATTCCAAATGTCCCGCAAACAATGTGGGCATACACCGCTCGAGCAAAATCGGAGGGATCCATCGCCATCGCAACTCCGTAAAATTCTTCTATGTTGTTGATCGAGTATCTTGTAGTAGGGTCAAAATATAATTCATTTGTCGTTCCAAAATGCGAAATCCTTCTGGATACGGGCAGCATCGCGCGCATTTGCTTTTTCCTCCTCTTCGTTGATAGCTTCAATAAAGTTTACATCGCAAACAATTGGATACCATTTCCAGCAGTTGCGCAAAGAACTGATAGACCAATGCGTCTCACTCATCTGGCAGAATTCAGGGTTCACTACGAACACCGCTTGTCCATATTCTGTCTGACAAGCTCTGAGAAGTTCGAAGTCCCCTTCTATAGTTCTGATCGTGTATTCCGTTTCATCAATGTGGCGGCTAGAGCCATGATATCTCGCTCCTGAGATTTCACAAATCTCTTTCTCGGTAAGCGGTTCGATCTTGTCAAGTTGTGTTTCTTTCGTGTTCTTGCACAGGATATTGTAAGTCTCGTTAACGTAGGGGATGAGTCGGAGCATGTGTCCTAACAGCGTCTTTGGGTTGACTTTCTCGCCTCGGAGCTCCTTCTCAGATCGATATGTACTTTGGAATACAGATCTCCTCAAGAAATATGACCGCTGCTTCCTGGGGTGCTTGTAGGCTTCAGAGTCTACCGCCATAACATAATACTTACCATCTACCACTACGATTTTCTTCAGGGTAATAAGTCTGTTGAGGGCTTCCGTTTCTATCTTTGCATTCCCATTCAGAAGAAACAAAATATCTTTCTTTGTAGCGTATCTGTTTTTCCCGGGAGCGAGAACGATCCTCTCATCTTCACAGTAAGTCAGCAGCAAGATAAGCCTAGCTAAGTCCTTAACATCTAACTCTGGACACAAAGGACTCATTGGAACTGCGACTAGTTCTACAGCTCTTTCGTGTTTATTATTCCAATAGATTTCTTCATAGATAGACAGTAACTCAGTTTCCGTTGGGATCATACGAGCGGTTTCTACCATAATTTTACCTCCAATATTTTTTTCTCATTTTTGGTGCTAAAAAACGTCAACACTCATCGAAAACCCTAGTTCCTTCTAAGGAAAATTAGAGCTCTTCTATTTTAATATATATTATAAAGCGCGAACTACCGCAGAACGAGGGGATGGGGCCCCTCTTACTGCGTCAGTTGTATAGCCGACCAAGTGGCGCTTTATGATATATTCCTCTGACTAAGGAACAAGTGGAGTAGTCATTCCCTACGGAGTTTTTATCCAGAAGGGAAAGGAATGTTGTTGTTAGTAGATTTGTGAAGTAGAGTAGACGAAGTAGGGAAGGAATACGGAGCGCAGTGACGTTTCGATATCCCGGACCGATAGGGGAGGGATGTCTATGTCCTTGACCTTAGAAATTTTTAATAAAAAAATTTCAATCCCTTGACCTTTAAGTCCTGAGCGTAAGCGAAGGACTTCTGCTTTTAGGAGGAACTGTATACCAAAAGATGTTTTGCTTACATCAAAAGAGTCGAGCGAACTGCTTCTAGGGATAAGGGCTTTGTTACTCGTACTGTGAGTGAGACTCTTTTATATATTAGGATAATTTTATTTTTCTTTTGAAGAAAAATATATAAGTCCAGTAGGACTTCCTTATGATCCCTTTCCAGGAATCGAAGGAACGAAAAAAGAGAGCTATCCTCAGTGTGAATGAGTAGCTCTCTTTTTAGCAGTTTCTCTTATATAAATTATTACTCGTGTCTACTTTTTGAGTGAGTGAGATTCCTCTTTATTATGCAGTGATCCTATGAATCATGTATTCTCCAGAAGATAGTGGGATACAGCTTTCCTGCGTTCATCCATCATGTCCTGCGTAAGGCCAGTATAGGAAAGCGTCTGTGAGATAGATGAGTGATTCATCGCCATCTGGGTGACGAAGAGGCTCATGTAGTCTACGTTCGATTCAGTAGCTCCAGCAGTTTGCGTGGACATGAGATAAGAGAACGTATGACGCATTGTGTGAGATGATAGCCGGAGATTAAGAGCCTCGCCTGCTTCTCGGAGTTTCCGGTTGAAGAAGGAGAGAGAGCAGGAGGAACCCTGATTGGTGATGAAAAGGCTATCTTCTGGAGAATACTTATTTTTTCTGACTTTAAAGTATAGTTCAAGTGCTTGTCTGGCATAGTCAGTCAGGAGAGGTCTGTTCCGTTTGCTAGTCTTCATCTCTACAACATCCAGCCTGTCACGGAACTGGCCTGCCGGTGTAAGGATGTCTTTCACCTGGAGATCCAAGAGGTCACTAGCTCTAACGCCGAGAGTAATGCCAACAGAGAAGATAGCGTATTCCCGGATTTGACCAGAAGAGAGAAAGTAGTCTCTGACTGCTTTGATGTCCTTAGCGTCTTTAAGCGGAACGGCTGCTGTAGCTTTTTTAGATCCATCTTCTTTGTAGGAAGAGACTGCTTGCTTCCGTTCTTCTCTGGTCATGTGCCGCTTCTTCTTAGTAGAAGATAGGGCATCTTGTACAGCTTGCGCTACGATGTTCTGTAGCTCAGATCTGCTGATGGTGATGCTGTCATCTTGCTGAGGTAGGTATACTATATTGGTCGCCATCTGCGGCACTCCTTTCTGGATGTTACCCTTTAGCTTCTGAGTCTATTCTAGCATACCTTGCGGCAAAAAGTAAAGATGTTTCCCGAAAATGAATAAAATAAATTAAAATGAATATTTATTGAGAAATATGCGGAGGGAATAGGCATAGAAAGAGTAAAGAATAAAAGGTGGATTTCAGCTTCTAGGAGGCTCAGGAAGGAGGGTTTTATAATAAGGTAAGGAAAGTTATCTCTTGGAGAAAAGAACGTCTCCAAGCGCTTTGTAGAGAGATTTATCCTGGATAAAATAGTTGGTGGATCTGGCGGAGAGAAATAGGTACTCGATCTTGTAAAATGCAAATGATTCTCATTTTTCTACAAGATAAGCAAATTTCAAGACGATTGAGGATGCGGGAAGAGTAGGGGCAAATCCCTAAAAATGCAGGAAATTAGTAGGATTGTGGGGGAGAGAGGTTAGAATGAGGGTTGTTAACTCTATATTGTGGGGATTTTGGTTTTTGCTTGAAAATGTAAATACACCCCCTTATATGTACTCAGTAGAAATACACTTGTATTTGAGTCGTGGAAAAGTACCACTGCCGCCAGAAGTGGTATTTTGGGTTTTCCCCCAGGATTCAGTGTTAATCTTTAGGTTATAACTAACTTTTTTATCACTATATATGTAAAATATTTCTTACATCACATATACTTCCCCCCATAGACTAATAGTCAATATCAGCTATCCCTAGATCCGCTCTCCCTGGTATCTCCACTTTTTTTCGCACACTATAATGGTGCAGAGAAAAAATATTCAAAAAATCTCAAAATAGGGGTTGACTTTGCTGCTCGCCGTGGTGTATACTTTGGGTGTGCTCGAGAGAGTACCGGCCCAGCGCCCCGGGCCCACGGCGGGGCGCGCGTGATGGCAATAGTCAGATAGCCATAGGAATCTTTGAACGCCCCCACGCGCTGTAAAGCGCGGGACACGTCATAAGCCCTACTTGCCAGACTTGTGGGCCACTGCCGCTTAGGTAGTCGCACACGCTATGGACTAGGCGTGTAGTACCTTGACAATAGTATAGGGCATTACCCTAGCCCCCGTCTGGTTAACAGCTAGGCGGTACAGTAAAGGGAGCGCATTGTAGCATAGGCGCGGAGCGGGACAAAAAACCGCTTGAAATAAAAGGGTAGGGCACTAGCCCCCGTAAGAGCTACAACTCATGCTCTTGGGTAAACCGCCGAGCTAAAAACGGCAGGCGGTAAAGCGGCAGCTATAGGCGCATACTATAGCAGTTTGTAAGGCTACTTGAAAAGCCTGTATTCTATTAGCAATGTCCGCACAATGTGCGGTTTATACGTTTCTATCTAGCGGCCAGCCTAGCAAGTTGGCCGTTATAAGAAGCGTATAACACGCCCCCAGTTTGTAAGGCTACTGGACAAAAAGCCTGTATTCAAGCGGAGTAGCAACCGCGTAAACCCTTAAACCACATTACAAAAAAGGAGCAACAACCATGAAAAACGCTATTGTTGAAACCATGAGCAAGCCCGTAGTCGCTGCCAAGTATGCCACCACTTCCGACGTTGTTGTTGACAGCAAAGTAACTGCTGAGACCATGACAAAGGTAGTTACCTGTTCCGGCCTTGGGAATTACTGCAAGGCCCTTGCGGCGGGGAAAGCCGATTTCTCTAAAAAGGCAATGATGGAAAGCGCACACCTTGACGCCAACACCGTCGAAAACCTGTACAGCACGGCCGCTGATATCATGGGCAAGGTTGCTTTGATGATGGATGCAAGAGAGGCGGCAAAAGAGTGTTTAAAGGACACGCAAGGCGAAAAGATGGTGGACAACGCCGAAAAGAGCGTAAAGAAAGCCGCGGAGGACTTGTTTTTCTGGATTGCTTGGAAGCCTGGCAAGCGTCACAAGGACAAAAAGGGCAACACCGTTACTGACAAGGAAGCCTTTTACAAGGTCCGCAAGGCTGATTACTCCATCCTTGGTGAAATGTATAGTGAAGCAAAAGCAACCGCAGGCAATGCCACTGTTGTTGAACGGTTTACAGGATTGTTCCTATTAATGGCGGGACGTATTTTGACCGGAAAACCCATGGGACGCGCAACCGCCGCCGACTTGAAAGCCGCACGCGCTGAGGCGAAAAAGGCTATTGCGGACAAAGCGAAGAGAACAAAAAAGACTAATGAGGAAGCGGAAAAGACGGTTGCAAAAGACGCGGAAACAGAAAAGAAAGAAAAGACTGCGCAAGTGGTAGATATCGCCAATAGCATTGTTGACGCTGTTAGCAACTCCCACGCAACGGAAGAGGAAAAGGAAGCCATTATGGAGCTGGTTAAGAAACTGGCAATGGCTGCTGGTAACTAAGTGGGAGCGTGACGAAAAATGAAAAACAAATTGGTTTTCACAGTGTTCGTCGCAGTTGTTGCCGCTCTTCTATGTGCAGTCATCGCGCAAGGAAATCGGATTCACGAGCTTGAATTGGTTGTTGGAGACTGCACGCAAAGTTGGTCTGAGTGGGCAGAGGACGCAAGAGAGGACAATCTCAGGTTGCAACGCCTGGAAAACGCAATGGGCATTGAAAGCGAAATCGAAATGCCGTACTGAAAACAAAATGGATTGACGTTGAAAATCCCTCATGCAAGCCATGGGGGAATTTGAGCGCCAAAAAGGAAGGAAGTGGACAACAAAACCATTTTTGTTCGATCCCGCTTTATCCCCTTGACTTTTGGAAAGCTGTAAGGTATCATAAACATGGCCTTATGTAGTCTTTCCAGGGGTGTTGTTGCCACCCTAAGGCCGCTATGTAAGGCCGTTCCTAGCCTAGGGGAAAGAGGGCGGGAACCCATTCCGAGCCGTCAGGATTTGCTACCCTGGCGGCTCATCTTGTTTACAGAACGGGAAACCGTTTTGAAATAAATCCTTAAAACCAAAATCTTTTCAAAAGGAGCAACAACAATGAAAACAGAATCCATCATCAACGCAACCTCCCGCAAGCACGAAGCCGAAGTCCGCGCAAGTGTAGCCAAGATCCTGCGCGAACGCAACATGTCCAATTCCGAGATCGCAAAAGTTCTCGGCGTGTCTTATGCAACCGTCTGGAAGTATCTCGGAAAGCAGCCGTCCCGCAACTATGGCGGGTGCTACACGAAGCCCAAGAACCAGCGCAAGCCTGATCCCGAAAAGAAAATGAAACCCTCCCGCAAGGGCGATTCCCAAAAGGTTGTCCCTCTAACAATCGAAGCGCGCCTTGACGCAACCAACACAAAGCTCGAAAGGCTTGTGGAAGTCATGGAAGCGTTCATTGCTGCCGTGCAAGCCGAACCTGAAATTATGGATATTATCGGGAAGTAAACCGATTGACGTTGAAAACAGGTCATGCAAGTCATGGCCTGATTTGAGCGGCAAACATGGTTGACAAAGGGAAATGAAAAAACCTATAATATAAAAAGAATGGGGGAGGTATATAAGATGAAACGCTTGAATGTTACAATTCAATGCCTAGCGGTGTACTGTAGTGGAATTGACGTACCCGACGATATGTCTTTAGAAGAAGCTATTGAATATGCTAAAGAGCATATCAAAGAGATTCCATTAAGTGCTCTGGAATACGTTCCTTATTCAGACGTGCTAGACGAAGAGAACTGCGATTTTGAAGAATAAGGAAACAAACTACATGTAACGCAAAGGAGGGGTTGTTATCGAATACGTTTTTCGTCTCTGGATAATTGCAGAGATGTCGTTAACAGGGGAAGATGAAGTCAAAGTCGAAAAGGTTTTCAATTCCTTCGCGGAAGCTCGGAACGTAATGGAGCTTTATGCAAAAATCATTCCCCAGATTTCACCGGCGGCAGATCTAGCAGTCGTAGACGCAATGGGAAGCTACTACTACACGATTTCCGCTAGAGATGAACACGGAAACGAAGTCGTTGCGTTTTCGTCTTATGACCAAACAAAAGATTTTCGCGAAAAGCACGGTTTGTAATGCGAAAATCGCTATAAGAGGCTCTAGGAGGCTCTGTAAGGCGACTTTATGTCGAACAGGGGAAACTATACCCCTGATACAAAAGCGTCTTATACGAGCTCCTAGAGGCTTTATTTTTTTAATCCATGTTTGCTGTTTCCTGAAACAAACACGACGAAATACAAGAAAGAGAGGCAACTTTTATGAAAGTCCCATGTTTAAACTGCCCGGATAGGCATTTTCGCTGCCATGGAGAATGTGACAAATATGCTGAGTTTAATAAATCAAACCGCGTCCGACTTGAAAACATGAGGGCGATTAAGGACACCATCTATTTTGATTATGAAGTGCAGCGCCCTCTAAGGAGGAGTAGAGTGCGATGAACGAAGTGAAAATCATTCCGGTTTTGGAACACTTTGAAGCATACGAAGGAGGCAAATTCCTTTGCTCAGGAGATTCCTTGAAAGAAATCATCCAGGAAATCATGGAGGACGATAACGATGATTGAATTGCTCATTGGAATGCTTGGAATCTGCACAATGATTTCACTCGCTTCCCTGTTAGCGAAACTCATTGAATTGGTTGGTTCTTATCCTGGAAAACATACTTCGCGCCAAATCAAACACCGAGAAGAAATCCAACGAAAACGGGCGGCGAAACATGAAAACAGCCGTTACGAAAATGACTGGAGGCATGTAGCGTGAACATTCCAAGAGCATGTTACAGTCTTTCTAAGCTCAACGAGACTGTAAAAATGGTTAAGTCTGTGACCTGGGAAGCAAAAACCAAAAAAGAACATTTTGCGAAATGGGCCGAGATTGAAAAGGTTTTTCAGTTTGCATCAGACAATCTGAATCGCTTTCTTTTTGATCCCGAAATTGAATTGAAGGATTACCGGAGAGCTGCTTATTCATACAAAGATCATTCGAAAAGCGAGCTTGATGAGATGTTACGGTTTGAACACAGATATATCGCAAACGAATTGAACGCTATTAAAAGATCCATTGATCTTGGAGAAGTGGATTATTGCGAGTAATCAAAAGGAGGATTCATCATGGCAGTTATCAGCATCTTCTTGACCAACTTAGGTAAGTATAACGAAGGCGATCTCGTTGGCGAATGGGTTGAGCTTCCCACGACAAAAGAAAACCTTTCGCAAGTTATGAAACGAATTGGAATTGGCTCTAAGGATGCGTTCGGCCAGCCTTATGAAGAATGGTTCATCAGCGATTATGATTGCCATGTTGGTGACCTCGCAAAATGCTTGGGCGAGTATGAGAACTTGAACGATCTGAATTACCTTGCCGCAAAAATCGAAGATCTCTGCGAATCTGAAAGAAAAACTTTTGAAGCTGTGATGGAATACGATGCGGGCGGTGGAATCAGTGGTGCCGCTGACGCAATCACCGCAATCGAAAACCTGGATTGCTACCGGCTTTATGATGGAGCTTACAACGAAAGGGATTTGGGTTGGTGTCTCCTGGAAGAGGAGGGAATCTACGACTTGGACAAACTCGGCAACCTTCGCAACTACATCGATTACGAAGCATTTGGAAGAGACTTCAGCTTTGAAGTTGAAGGCGGCTTTGTAGGCGGCGGGTTTTTGGAAGTGATTGACTCGACAACGACTGTTTTCGATGGGCCGGATGACATTCCAGATGAATACATTATTCTCGGAAACGATGTGGAGGAATGAAAATGGATGTGATTACTTTTATCAAGGAATATAAACGCTAAAATAAGAGTGAGCCAGCAGAGAGGAAAACGCTCATGAAAGATTGAGCCACCAGAAAGAGCCCTCTATAATAGTCTCAGGCTATAGGGGGGCGAAAAAGGTGGTAATAACAGTGGGCATTTACAAAGAGATACGTAAGATGCGGCTGGAGGGGATGAGCCAGCGACAGATCGCAGCAACGCTGCACATTTCCCGGAATACTGTCAAGAAGTATTGGAATGGAGACAGTGTTCCTTGGGAAAGAAAGGCCTATTCTCGGAAGCCGTGCGTACTGACCGAGGATGTAGTGGCTTTCGTTCAGCAGTGTCTGGATGAGGACAGTCAATGCGGTTCTAAGAAACAACATCACACAGCCAAACGGATCTATGACAGGCTCGTGGAGGAATGTGAATTCACCGGCGGCGAGACAACAGTCAGGCGCCTAGTAAAAGAACTTCGAGAAAAGGAACAGGAAGCCTTTGTTCCCCTGGCCTTTCCACCAGGGGATGCTCTGCAGATTGATTGGGGCGAGGCCACTGTGTGGCTGGGTGGTACAAAAACAACTGTGAATCTCTTCTGTGCCAGGCTGTGCTACAGCGGCGCACCCATGGTTCTGGCATACCGCAGGCAGAATGAGGAAAGTTTTCTGGAGGCGCTGGTGCGGGTGTTTCAATACTTTGGAGGCGTACCTAAGCAGGTCATCTTTGACAATGGCAAGGTCGCCGTAAAAGACGGCTTTGGCGCCCATGCCAGGAAGCAAGCAGGCTATGCTGCCTTGTCTGCCCACTACGGTTTTGAAGCTGTATTCTGCAACCCCGCATCTGGAAATGAAAAAGGACTGGTAGAGGGCCTGGTTGGTTATATTCGCCGCAATGTCTGTGTCCCAATCCCCAAGACGGAAACGATGGATGCGTTAAACCGGATGCTTCTAGAAAAGTGTGAAAGCTATTTGTCCCACCAGATCCGTGGAAAACCTGCTTCTGTAGGCGAAATGCTTGTCCAGGAGCAGGGAGAGTTGTTCCCTCTGCCAGGTTATCCCTTTGACCCCTGCAAACGTACTTCTGGCAGGGTGGATAGGTTCTGCACAGTCCGGTTCGATACGAATAACTATTCCGTTCCTGCTGCTTATTGCGGAAAAGAGGTGTCTGTCAAGGCTGGGCCGGAGATGGTGTGGATCTATTGCGAAGGGAAGTGTGTTGCTCAGCACCCGAGGTGCCTGGACAGACGCCAAGCTATCTACAAGCTGGAACACTACCTTCCACTACTGGAAAAGAAAGGCAGGGCAATCTTCTACGCCAGGCCAGTGCAGGATACCCTGCCTAGAAACTTTCTGGATTGGTTACAAAAGCAGCGTTTGTCTCCCAAAGAACTGGTTGAGCTCCTGCGGCGGGGCCAAGAGGAAGACTGTAACGCGATTATGACGCAATCGTCTTGGCATGCTCCCTCTGCCCAGATCCAAGACACCGTTGTGGTGCAAGAGGTAGACCTGCATCTCTATGATGCATTCCTGCAGGGAAAGGTAGGTGCTGCGGTTTGAATCCGGCAGATGAGCTGATCCGCCTCTATGCAAAGCAGCTGAAGATTCCAACCTTTGCGGAATACCAGGAAATTCTTCGACAGGCAGACCCCTCTGCCACATTTCCTGACTTGCTGCTGGAACTTATGAAAGCCGAGACCCTGTCCCGACAGGAGAACCAGAATAAAAGGCGGCTGAAGGCTGCTGGGTTTCCCTATCTGAAAACGCTGGAAGAGTTTGACTGTACCCAGCTCAACGACGCGGTGTCACCTCTATTCCTACAAGAACTGGCCAGCTGCCAATTTATCCAGAACCGGCAGAATATTGTGATGATTGGCAATCCTGGCCGGGGCAAAACACATCTGTCAATTGCCCTGGGGCTGAAAGCTTGTACCCAGGGGTACCGGGTCCTGTTTAAAAATGCGGCCACCCTTTCAACGGAATTGTGCGAAGCCAAGGACAATTACCATCTGGGCAAGCTGGAACGAACCCTGGCCAAGGCAGACCTGTTGATCCTGGATGAACTGAGTTATCTCAGTTTTAACCGGCACCAATCTGAGCTGCTGTTTAAAGTGATCTCAGACCGAAGTGAGAAGAGCAGCACCATTGTGACTACGAACCTGCCTTTCTCCCAGTGGACGGACTTGTTTGAAAACACCACAATGGTGGCAGCTCTGATTGACCGGTTGACCTACCGAAGTCATGTGCTGGACATGAATGGAGACTCTTACCGCTTGAAGGCAACTCTCCAGTCTATGTCTTAGCAGACTGGATCAACTATTCGTGAGCGTTCTGGCTCACTTTTTCGTGGTCGTTTGTGGCTCACTTTTTCATGAGCGCCTGGCTCACTTTTTCGTTGACATTTACAAAGGAATGCAATCGGATGTGCAAGGAGAATGAATTTTGCTCCAAGTGTGAATTGTATAATCGATGTTTTCTGATTGACGCAAATTTAACCAATATAACCGCGGAAGAAACACTCGCTATTGTCGAGAAATGGAGTAAAGAGCATCCCCGTAAAACTTTTCTTTCTGATCTACTTGAAAAATATCCTAATATAGCCTTAAAACTGGGGGGTGGAGTTCCAGATTTTTGTCCCAAGATACTAGGTTATAAACAAAAACTTAAATGTGAAAGTATATCGTGTGAGGAATGTTGGAACCAAAATTTGGAGGAATGAAAATGATTGTGACAGGATGGTACAACAAAGTAACGGGAGCATATAGAATGCGCGATCATGAGTTCCCTTATCTGACAAATGTATATCTTGGATACACTCGAAAACAAATGGAACAGAAGTATCGAAAAGACCACGGACTAAAAGGAAAGCACATCGAATGGATTATTGTGTGATAGAGAGTAGATTGAAAGGAAGCAAAGCAATGAAAACAAGATTCATTGAAAAGATTGTGCGGGAACACAACGAAGGAAAGCAATATACTTTGCACGGCGAATATGCTTATTCAATCCGATGGCACCCAATGGCAAACAAGCTGTTAGTAATCCGATGCAAACGTGAGGACCTGGGAAGAGAATGGATTGACGCAGATGGGAATCAATATAACGGATGGGAATGGTTAGATATTGAAATTTGAAAGCAAGCGATGAATCACTCTCTGCCTTTTCTCGGGCGTTCGGAAAAGCGTCCGATGAAATATTCTCCTTATATACTTGATTCGGATGCACGGTTCGGTCAGACCGTGCGTCTGAGAAAGGGCAGAGATACAAATGCGAAAGGAAACAATATGAACAAATATATTATTTTCCGTTTGGATATGTATGAGGAATACGGTCTCTGGTATGAAAATGAACGCAATCAGTGGGGCGAAATCGAATTGGATGGCGAACCTACTATTGAACTTCTACAGGAGAATTCCAGTAAATTCTCATTTCGCCTTATGACAGGCCGAGAAGTATTTCCGTTTGAAAATCTGTTTGGCTTTTATGTCGTAGATTACTATGGTGATGGAACCTGGTATGAAGTTATCCGCACCGCAGATGATTGTCCCGTTTATGGGCTGCAACTGAAGGAGAGAATCCAATGATTACCAAAGAAATGATTCGGAAAGGCGTTCTTCAAAGCGTAATTCAATTTATGCCTGGTCCGAATGGACATGATACCATTTGCCGGATTGGTGATTATTGGCTTTATTTTGGCGGACAAGAAGCTGAGACGATGAGCCCGGCAGAATATTTAACATCAATATCGTTTGATGATTTAGTCAATGAAGTGTTTGACGCAATCGACTCGATTTATCGTCTTGATGAGTGTGAATATGAGTATTACTACCACTTCATAAAGGAGAATACAAAATGAATTCCCAGATTAGTGATAAGCAGGCATATGAATTTACCAGCAATAACGGAGATAAGTTTGTTGTTCAATTTCTTCGGGATGACGAAGACTGCCCCAACCCGAGAAGAGAGTTTTCAAACATGGCTCACATGATTTGTTTCGACGGTTATGGTGATAAGCACAAATATGAAAACACTTACGAGTTCTGGAAGGATTTAGTAAGAAACTACGTTCCCTCCGAAGAACTTATCACTCGCGCAAAAGAAAACAAGATTCCAAAAGTGGAAATCAAGCAGAATCCTAAAAACCCTGAAAGATGGGATATCTATTCGCAATTTGCTTGGCATGATTCCGAAATGGTTCTCGATTACGAAGGAGTCTATGAAAGTTATTTGGATGATTACATCATCGATTCGATATTTGAAGAGGATTTGGAAAAGCTGGCGTTGGAATATGTCGCTGTCCTTCCTCTTTGGATATATGAACATAGCGGAGCGACCATAAGTTGCGGAGAAAGAAGTTATCCCTACAACGACCGATGGGATTCTCATTGTAGCGGCTACATCTACATGACCAAAGAAGAGGCAGGCAATTCTGATGATTGGAGAGAATTCGCTGAGGAAATCATGAAGGCCGAAGTAAAACAGTACGACCAGTATTTAACTGGAGATGTTTGGAGATACAAGATTTATGAGGAAACCTCTGATGGCCTTGATGAAATTGATTCCTGCTGGAATTTCTTTGGGGATGATATTTACGAAAACGGAATGATAGAGTACATAGATGACAAACTCACGGGTTTTGACACTGCGTTTAGACGAGGCAAGCTCAAAGAAGGTAGCATCGAAGAGAAAATTACAGTCGAGTATCAATTTGTATCAGTGTAAGGGAGGGGTCAATCATGACGGTTTCCAAACTCATTAACGAATATCTGTGTAAGCATCCACACGAACACTTCTTTGACCGAGACACACTTAAATTCTTTGGCGAACGGATTTCTGAAATGAGGGTTCTCCAAGGAATCGCCGAGGTAGAAGATTATGGCGGCGAGAAACATAAGTGTTATGTTCTCAGTAGTCTCCAGAGAAACGCTCCCGCCGGAGCAAGAAGGGTATATCACTATTTCGATACGAAAACTTTTGAGAATGTAATCCCAGCTAAATAAGGAGGAAAAATCAATGGCTTGGATAAAAGCATATAAAGGGTTCAACAAAAATTTGCAGTGTCAGCCTGACGATAATAAACCACCCTTCCAGTACGAGGTGGGCAAGGAATATGAGGAAAGTGAGGCAGAGCTTTGCTCCTGCGGATTTCATGCCTGTGAATTCCCCTTGGATGTGTTTGGATATTATCCGCCTGCTGACAGCCGGTATTGTGAAGTAGAGCTGGATGCGACCGAAGAAAAAAAAAGAGACAGCAAGAGAACTGGGAAGAAAATCAAAATAGGAGCAGAAATTGGTCTTGATGGGATCATCAAAGCGGGAGTTAAGTTTATCTTAGAAAAGGCCGAAAGCTGTGAGAAGGGCACCGGCAACCGGAGTGCAGCCACCAACACCGGCGACCAGAGTGTAGCCACCAACACCGGCGACCAGAGTGCAGCCACCAACACCGGCTACCAGAGTGTAGCCACCAACACCGGCGACCAGAGTGCAGCCACCAACACCGGCGACCAGAGTGCAGCGACCGGTTCCGG
>ENA-OQEY01000446-OQEY01000446.1-human-gut-metagenome-genome-assembly--contig:-NODE-446-length-27529-cov-8.188474_pt1 | contig 27529 bp, 27 predicted proteins | sample MGYA00242801_ERZ504647 | MGnify/ENA primary metagenome ERZ504647 (study PRJEB26092, sample SAMD00036204) | human gut metagenome | host: Homo sapiens | study: EMG produced TPA metagenomics assembly of... | reverse complement strand
ATAGGCCGGCCGGGCGGCGCGAAAAAAATCGCCGCGGCGGGGAAAAGGCCGTCGGCAGGGGCCTCGATTGGGCGAAAGAAGAGTAAGCGGAAAATGACGCGAGGCCGCCGATGATGCGCTGTAGGGGAGCGGACAGCCGGGCCCGGCGCAATGCTGCCGATCCGAACAGGCTATCGCCAAAACGGCACCGGCCCCCCGAATTGTCATTGCGAGGCCCCAAAGGGGCCGTGGCAATCTCGGGAAGGCACTGCCGACTCGTACCGGCCGCCGTTAAAACGGAACCGGTCCCGACGGGGCTTGTAGCGGCGCTCACTGCGCAGCCGTTGGCGGCTTTGCCGCCTTACGGATGCGGCGTGCCCCTTGCGGGTAGTGAACGCCCTGTACGGGGCTATTCAACCGCGTAAGGACGCTGGTCTGCACTGCCCTGATGTGTCATTGCGAGGAGGCGCGGCCGGGCAGGGCACGCCCCTGCCCCTGCAACGACCTTCTCCGAAATACAAAAAATCCCCCTGCGCACGCAGGGGGATTAGCTGTCTTATCTTACAGAGAGCCGAGCAGAGCGACGAACAGCGTCAGCAGGACGAATACAGCGGCGACCCACTTCGTCAGGCGGGAGAGCTTCGCGTCCAGCGTGCCGGCCTTGCCCTTGCCAAGATAGGTGTCGGAACCGCCGGCGATCGCGCCGAGGCCATCCTCTGCGCCATTCTGGAGAATGATCACGACCGTCAGTACAACGCAGGAGATCATCTGGAAGATCAGGAGAATCAGCTTCAGGGTATCCATAGTAAAAAACCTCCAAAAACGGCCGCGGTTACGGCAGCGGCCTGCCGGAATCAGCCCAAAGGGCGAATATACATACAGTACCTACAATAATATCATAATGTGCCGGAATTATCAAGCACTTTTTTTGTTATTTCGTGGCCCACGTTCCCGTTGCGGCGCAGGTGAGGTAGGCGTTGATGAAGCCGTCGAGGTCGCCGTCCATCACGGCGTTGACGTTCGTGCTCTCAAAGCCCGTGCGCGTATCCTTCACGAGGGTGTAGGGCATGAAGACGTAGGAGCGGATCTGGCTGCCCCACTCGATCTTCTGCTGCACGCCCTTGATGTCGGAAATTTTCTCGAGGTGCTCGCGCTCCTTGATCTCGATGAGCTTCGAGCGCAGCATGCGCATACACGTTTCCTTGTTCTGGAACTGGTCGCGCTGCGTCTGGCAGGAGACGACGATGCCGGTCGGCTTATGGATGAGTCGGACGGCGGACGACGTCTTGTTGATGTGCTGGCCGCCTGCGCCGGACGAGCGGTAGACCTGCATTTCGATGTCCTCGGGGCGAATTTCGACTTCAACGTCGTCCGGGATCTCCGGGATGACCTCCACGGCGGAGAACGACGTGTGGCGGCGGCCCGCCGCGTCGAACGGCGAGACGCGCACGAGGCGATGCACGCCGGCCTCGCCCTTCAGGAAGCCGTAGGCGTTGTCGCCCTCGATCATGATGTCCGCCGACTTCAGGCCGGCTTCGTCGCCGTCGAGATAGTCGAGAATTTTATAGGTAAAGCCGTGTGCCTCGGCCCAGCGGGTATACATGCGGTAGAGCATGGCGCACCAATCCTGCGCCTCCGTGCCGCCCGCGCCCGCGTGGAAGGACAGCAGCGCGTTGTTCGCGTCATATTCGCCCGTCAGCAGGGTCTCCAGACGGGCCTCCTCCATGTCGGCCTCGAGCTTGGCATAGCCCGCCGTCAGCTCCTCGAGCATGGAGTCGTCGTTTTCCTCCAGCGCCATTTCGCAGATGGTCATCAGGTCGTCCCATTCGCTGCACATGGACTGGAACTTGTCGCGCTTGCGCTCGAGCGTCTTCGTGCGCATGACGGCCTTCTGCGAGCGCGCGGGGTCGTCCCAGAAACCGGGGGCCTCCGCCATGGCGTGCAGGCGCTCCAGCTCATCAAGCAGGCTCTGCGGCACAAAGGCGGCGCGCAGCTCCTCGAGCTTCGGCTTCAGGTCGTTCAGTTTGCTCTTATATTCTTCAAATTCGATCATGACAGTATTCTCCAGTTTCGGAATATCATATATAGTATAGCCGAAAGAAGCCCTCCTGTAAAGGGAAATTTTCTGCCCGTTCAGCGCGCGCTGATCTCATATTCCTCGTCCGCGAAGATAAGATCATCCACATCTCCGCCTACCTGCTCCCACCATGGCATGGTCCTCCCCCCCTTCCGCCTTTTGACGCTCAGGCCTCCCATTGTATGCGTCCGGAAGGGAAAAATCGCGCGACTTTTGGCGCTGCCTCTTGACATTTTTTCAAAAAACCGCTAAGATGATTCGGTAAATACACATGTCCCAGTAGCTCAGCTGGATAGAGCACACGCCTCCTAAGCGTGGGGTCGGGAGTTCGAATCTCTTCTGGGACGCCAAAACGAGGCGGCTTGTGAGAAGGTCCGAAGGGGCTTTTCACAAGCCGCCCGCTTTTTTTACCCTGCGCAGGATGATGCAGGCGGGGCCACTGCGTTCGGTCATCAGAGCATCGCGCATGGATGCGCTCCAGATGCGATGAAATGAGCGATGAAATGAGCGATGAAAAGGCACGGTTCAGACAAGCGTCTCATCCCCAAAAATCAATGCCTCTATTGAAATATTCACGGATAAACCCGACAACATTTCAATGGAGGCTGTTTCTGTATGATCGCAGGCAGGCCCGGCGAAAACGCCAGGCCCTTCGGGTGAGATCCGGGCTGCATCCGGCGGCCTGACAGATAATAACTCCCCGGGATCCATTGAGATCCCGGGGAGCGTTTGGCATATTCCGAATAAATTCAGCGCTTGCTGAACTGAGGAGCCCGACGGGCGGCTTTGAGGCCGTATTGAATCAGTTTTTCGCCTTTTCCCCTGTATTTTCAAGGGTTTCCTCGTTCTGTCTTGCCGTTTCCCCTACGAGTTAACCCATCAATTAAGCCGATCCTTTTTCACTATTTGTGCTGAAAGCTTGGTTTATCACCGGTGCCAGTTCCCAAGGCTTATTGTACTTCACCTTGGCGTAAATGTCCATAGTCACCTTTTGATTTGCGTTGAAAGCATCTTGCTGTTTTTTCTCGAGCGGGGCGGTCTTCCCACGGACCGCCCCGCGAAGCCGTTACGGCTCGATGATGTTGAAGGGGTTGGTCCCGGTGATCGGGAACTGGTTCATATTCTCCATCATCAGCGTCAGCAGCTCTGCGCTGCCCTCAACCTTGACGGCCTGTGTAACCGTTTCCTGATTGTTGGTCAGGATCGCAAACAGCGCATTTTTCGGGCAGGTAATAGACACGTCTGCATCATCAGACAATGTATCCGCATAGACCAGCAGCACACCATTCTTCACGCGGAGCATGTGCTGTTCGCCCACGTCAGGCAGGATCACGTTCATGGTGAAGTCGCGGTCAGCCAGCGCCTGCTTGTCCATGACAATGGCCATATAGTCAAACAGCATGGGCGCGGATAGGGCCTTGACCATGTCGCCGGTAGATTTGGTGGAAGCGGTGAAATTGGCGTTTCCGTGGCGCAGCTCCTGCGCGGCGGTCAGATATTCGTTGCGCCACGGACCGGACTCCGCCTGATACCCCAGCTGCTCCAGTGCATCGGCACACAGAAGCCGCGCATCGGTGTTCGTCGGGTCGGCAAAGACGATGGTGTTTGTGACCTCGGCGACCCACTGATATTCACCCTTGTCAAAATCCGCCTTTGCCATTTGCAGGACCTTGTCAACATCCCCCAGGTATTCCACCCATTTTTTTGCGCTGTCGCTTGGCATGAGGGGGTTCAGGTTGACAGGGTTGCTGTCATACCAACCCATGAACTTCTGGTAGACCGCCTTGGCGTTGTGGGCGACCGTCCCGTAGTACTGGCGGGTGTACCAGATTTTATTGAGCGCCTCCGGCAGCTCGATCATGTTGGAGATCTCATCGCTGGTGTAGCCCTGATTGATATAGGTCAGAGTCTGGTCGTTGATGAACTTATACACGGCAGCCGTGTTGACCATGTAGTCGTTCACCACGTTGTTTCCCCAGTGCGGCCAGTTGTGGGACTGGAAGGTGACCTCCGCGTCCTTGCCGTAAAGGGAAATGGCCTCGGTGATATAGCTTGCCCATGCCGCGCCGTCGCGCACCTCCGCGCCGCGCAGCGTGTAGAGATTGTGGAGCGTGCCGGTGCAGTTTTCCGCCATCCAAAGCGCCTTGTACTGGGGCAGCCACGTGTTCATTTCGGCGGGCGCTTCCGTACCCGGCGTGAGCTGGAACTCCAGCTCCACACCGTCGATCGTCAGCTTTTCGCCGGACTGCGTGATTTCATAGCTGGGCGTCATGAACGAGACCGTTCCGGTGGACTGTCCCATGCCGATGCCCTGCGCCAGCTTGCCGGTCACGCCGGGGGTCAGCAGGATACCGTACTGATAATTGCTGCGGCGGCCCATACCCTTACCGGCGTAGACATTTTCCTTCACGGAGTGCTCCGTGAAGCCCACAGGCGTGATCACGGGGATCTTGCCGCTGGCGAGCTGATCTTCAATAGAAAGTGTCTCGTCTGCCTTATCCTCTTTCGCCATCACGCCGGCGATGCCGCCAAAATGGTCGGCGTGGGAATGAGAGATGATGACGGCCTTGACCGGGAATTTACCAAGATTCTTTTCGATCAGCTGCATGGCAGCCTGACTGCACTCCACGCTCATCAGCGTGTCAAAGACGATCCAGCCGGTATCGCCCTTGACAACGGTGAGATTTGCCATGTCATAGCCGCGGACCTGATAGACGCCATCCGTCACTTCAAAAAGGCCATAGGCATGGTTGTTCTTCGTGTTCTCCCAGAGGCTGGGATTTACGCTGTCAGGCGCTTTTTCATAATCGTCCAGGAATGCATAGGCTTCCTGACTCCAGAGGATCGTCCCATCCTCGTCCTTCAGTTCCAGTGCTTCCGGCGCGTCGATCAGTCCGCGGGTGGCGAATTCATATTCCTGCTTATCATCAAAGTCAAGTTCATCGTAGACGGCGGCATTTGCCTTTGCCGTAAAGTCTGTGGCGGGCTTGACCTCGGCGGTCAGACCCAGGTCTGTCTTTTCCGCGCCCGGCTCTTTGCGCCCATCCCGCGCACAGCCGACGCAGGACAGCAGCAGTACCGATGCAAGAAGCATTGCTGCAATGCGTTTCATAGCCATTCTTTTTCCATCTCCTTATTGTTCGCGGATAACAGGCGGCTGCCAGCTATCCAGTGCTGTCATATCCGGTACATAGATCCGCATGAACAGATGAAATTCCCCGTCGGAAACAGGCAGCCAGTTAGAGGTGTCTTCCGGTGCATCCTTGGACAGGATAATATCCAATGTGCCGTCCGCATTCAGCTTGAAGTCGGAGCGGTCGTTGATGCAGTAGCGGTCGATGGAATTGTCAATGAGGAAATCATCCTCTCCGTAGGCGGTCACGGACCAGAAGCCGCCCTCCAGCGTGGGAGGAAGGGTTTCAAAGTGGAGCGTATACTTCTTTTCCCCGGTCAGCGCTGCGCCGGTCTCATCCACCGCTGTCTTGGGATAGATCGCCACGTCCACGGTGTTGGCGCCAAGCCCCACCAGCGCTACCATCGCGCGGTAGGTATACTCCGTGCCGAAGTCGCCGATGGGCTTGCCGTAATAGATCCACTGACCGAGTTTCTGCGCATACTTCGCGCCGTCGGCGGCAAGCGTGGCGCGAAGCCCCTGAAGCATCTGCGTCCAGCGCTCGGCAGCTCCTTCGCCCAGGAGGGCGGCGTCGAAGGTCTTGCCCGCGCCTACGTTGATGGCGGAGAGCTTCTTCAGCAGCTCCTCATCCGCATCGGCGGGCGGGTTGACCTGCATCAGAGCGTTCGCCGTATTGAAAAACTCTGCTGGCGTCATGGAAAGCACCTTGTTCACGGGAACAAAGTCATTTTCCTCTTTATAAGCTCCCTGCGGTGCGGCATACTCGCCTCCCTGTACATAAGCCGAAAGCGGCAGGAGCTGCATCTGCTCCTGAATGGCACAGACATTGGGCAGATCCTCGTTCCCGGACAGCACCGTGCGGGTGATCGACCACACCGTTGCGGTGGGCACGTCCACGCGCGTCACACCGTCGGGCAGCTCGCCCTCCCAGCCGGGAAGCGCGATGGCATAAGCGCCCGCCTTGTCCAGCACGGCGGCGGTGTTCGTCCACGCATCCAGAAGCTGCACATTGCAGAAGCGATCTGTCTCCGGCAGAACGAAGATCATAGGCTCTTCACGGATGTCAAGCCACGCCTGAGAGTAGACGGTATCGACGTTCGGCGTCACAACGGTGCGGAAAGAGGCGTCCGCCAGCTTTTGTGCATGGTTGAACTGATTGATGGGCGCACGGCCAGTCATGGTTCCGTCCGTATTGGTCGATAATGTTTTGGTTGCGTCGGTCAGCACCAGTGGGAACGCATAGATGTATGCCTCGCTGACTGTTTCCCACACGGTTTCCGTATCCGGTGTATCCGGCTGCGTTTTTTCGGCAGAGCAGGCGGAAAGAAGTCCGCAGGAAAGCAGTGTAAGCAGCGATAGTAGAATTGCAAGTATCTTTTTCATGTTGTCCTCCTATGATTCTCTTCTGTTTTTGGTCATCTCCTCGGAAGGGTTTGTGCGGATGGATTGACTATGAAGTCGTTTGTGATTTTCTCTTTATGGTAAACTATCGATTATTCCGCCCCTTTCTTTCTGCAAGCCTTGAAAGCTATTTTTTGTTCCTTTTGCGGCATTCGGTCTGCTTCAGCGTCACGGTATGGACAAGCCTGCTTTCCAGCAGCTTCAGGCGCAGCTTGTCAAGCGTCCGCCGGTAGAATCGCTCCGCGCCACTGGCGGTTGTAGCCTCGAAATCCACCGCCAAGTCCTCAAAGGTAGACTGTGTGGACAAGGGGCTGACGCGCCCGCAGGTCATGCAGAGGCTTTCGCCGCCGACAGTTGCTCTGATCTGCTGGTTTTCCTTCTTGACATGAACAATGCTCCCTTCGTGATTGACAGTGTATTTATTTCACTGTCTCTCATAAAGGGAGCATATCAATCAGAAACGGGGGTGATTTTGTAGTTTTTTTGATAGCCTTCCTTGAGACTTACTTTGCAAGCACAACGGAAATGCTGATCTCCTTTTCCGTCTCGCTCAGATCAAGCGCACCGCCGTCTGCGACGCTGACACGCAGTTCATACAGTGTGCTGTCGGCCAGGGTATCCACGCCAGTCCCAGCTTCATCCGTGATCGTCCACAGCTCTTTGCTGACCTCCGCCAGCTTTCCGTCTGCACCGTAGGCATAGAGCTTCAAATCAGCGGCGCTTCCGGAAAGATTGTTCATCCGGAACGAGACCGTCGTGTTGGGGTGGACGTTTTCGAGTGTCACGGTGTTGCGCCAGCTGGCGACCGTGCCGACACCGCCGTCCTGCTCAAACTGTTCCTGTGTCAGTACGTTCCGCGCGGCCTTATCGAGATCGACCTTGCGGTAGGGCATTTCGGGAAGATACACAAAGCGATCCTGCAAGCACAGCAGCTCCAGATAGCCCGTCGGGCAGTAGAGCGCGTTGCCGCTGTTTCCGGCATACATACCGATAGCCATGTTATTGTAGCCATATTTGTTGGAGACGTCCATGGTGAATACCGTCTCGCCGGTGGCAAAGTCCAGAATGATGTACTGCCACATGCCGCTTTCCAGATCCTGCACATAGCCGTAGATATAGCCCGTCGCGGTGGAGAGCTTGAGAATCGATGTATCGCTCAGGTCATTTCGAGACCAGATGCTCTTCATCTCATAGCCGCTATCGGTTTTCACGGTGTCCACGCGCTCGACGCCGGGCGCGATCATGCAGTTGCCCTTCGTCAGCCAGTTCATGTCATAGATGTTGGCGTAGCTCTGGATGGAAGAGTCACTGTTGGGATCGGCAAGGCCTGCGCTGCCTGCGCCGAACCAGTTGCAGACAATCGTGCTGACGGTGCCCTCGCTGTCATCATAGACGATGGCAGAGTTTTCAACCGCCACCTGATAGCCATCGGGCAGATCATCCAGAACCGGCATGCTTGCAACGATCTCACCGGTCTTCATATCGAGCGCCAGCAGCTTGACGGGATCCGCATTGTCGGTGAACATCACAAGATCCGGCGTCAGCGACGGGGAGCAGCCGCCGCCCCAGGCAAGACCGCCGCCGGTGGTCTTGTCGTTTTCGCCGCTGACCTTCGCGCCGACGCTCTCATACGGTGTGCACCAGACAGCCTCGACACCGTTATTGGCACGCAGCAGATAGCAGTTTTTATTGGTCAGAATGACTGCGCCGTCCTTGGAGGCGGCGATGCCGTTTTCCGCGCCCTCACCGGGGGTCAGCTCGTGGACAAAGACAGCCTTCGAAAGGTCGGCCTGCTCTCCGTTCAGGATCGCCTCGATCGCCGAACTCGCGATGTAGCCGAGCACGCCCTGCTGCTCACGCTCGGGATAGATGCGGAAGCCGCCGGTTGCAAACCAGAGGTTGCCGTCGTAGTCAAAGACCACGGAAAGAAGATTCTGCGTCAGCTCCTTGCCGAGCGCAGCTTCGGCTGCCGCCTTGATGTCGATGTCCAGTACCTTTTCAAATTCAGGCAGGACGTTTCCTGCTTCATCGGTTGCCCGCAGCATCAGCACATGGTTGTTGCTGGTGGGGCAGACGATGCGGTTTTCCGAGTCCAGGAACGTGTAGGAGCTCTGGATGACGTAACCACCGCCGTCGTGCTGCTTCGGAGAGAAATAGCCAAGAGTCTTCGTCTCTTCGGCATTCAGATCGCGGATGGCGATGCCGCCGAGCAGCGGAACGACTGCGTGGCCGTAGCTGTCAAAGTAAATGGCAGGCGAAGCGTTCGCGTTGGTTTTTTCATAGGAAACATTGATCTCCGGATAGATGCCAAGCGGCAGGACTTCATCCGTAGAGTCGGTATTGTAGCCGTCGTGGTGAATGTTGGCGTCGCTCTTTGCCATATAGGGGTTTTCGTCAACACGTTTGGCGCGCAGCGTCTTGACCGGCAGTGCAGAGGACAATGCGTCGGACGCCGGGGTCTCCCCTGTGCCAGCGTCCTCCGGCATATCATCCTCCGTCGAGGCTTTCTCTGATGCGGCCGTTTCGGGCGTCTGCGTTTCAGAGGCCGGGGAAGACTCGGCTGGCGTCTGTGTACAGGCTGCCATGCTCAGGCAGAGCGCAGCAGCCAGCATCAGGAGCAGCGCAGAGCGTAATACTTTTTCCATTTTCATCAAAATATCCTCCGTTTATTTATTTTTCATAAAGTTTGTTGGGGTTTTATGCGAGCCAGGTGTAAAGTCCCAGTTGAAACGCTTCCTCGGAAACCGGCTTCATCAGGAAATAGTCGGCCCGCAGCCGGAAGGCGTGAAGGGAGAAATCCAAGTCGCTGCACCAGATCATCCGGCACGCGGGGCATAAGGAGCGAAGATGCTCCGCTGCATTCAGTCCTGCCACCCCGGAAAGTGCAATGACGGCATTGGTTGGAGCATCTTTCTGCGCCGTTTCAAAAAAGCGTTCCTGGTCGTCATATTGCATGACCTGCGGAAACAGCCCCTTCGCTTCACAAAACCGGGTAATTTGCTCGGCGTAGCGCTGCCGCTCTGCTTCCTGTTCTGCCAGCACGGCAATACGATACACAGATTTCCCTCCTTCCTTCATCCGATTTGGCATCTTGCTTGCGCTCAGTATAAAAGGGCCATTCGGTTTTTTCAAGCGCCGCAGCACGAAAGGGTCGATTTTGGCACGAATTCCGACAGCGGTTCTTTGTCATCTTCGACACGCTGTGATATAATGATCTTGGGAACCTCTGAATAAATCGGCTACGGCGCTCAGCGGGTCTTTCGCCCCAACTGATCGGTTTGAAAATCTTGAAATATTGCGCAGCCGTTGGCGGCTTTGCCGCCTTACGGATGCGGCATGCCCCTTACGGGTACACAAAGTATTCCTGCAATTTCCAAACCTCAATTTGGAACAAAATCCCTCGCTGACCGCTCTTGCAATTTAATCAGAGGTTCCCTTGGAATTCAAGCACAAGGAGAGAACCCTGCATGAGAATTGCGATTGTGGATGATCTTGCTGCGGAACGTGCACTGCTGAAAGACCGGCTGGAGCAGCAGCTTCACCGGAGAAACGTACAGGCGGATATTCTGGAATACGACAGCGGCGAGACATTTCTGGAAGCGGCAAGGAAAGCGCCCTTTACTGCCGCATTTCTGGATATTTATATGGATGGCATGACGGGCATGGAGGCGGCAAAGAAGCTGCGGAAAACCAACACGGACTGCCTGCTGGTTTTTACCACGACCTCGACCGACCATGCGCTGGAGGGCTTTCAGGTACGGGCGCTGCACTATCTGGTCAAGCCCTTTACCGAAGCGGACATCGACGCGCTGACGGACGAGCTGCTTGCCCGCGTACCGCAGCCGGATAAATATATGGAGCTAAAGGTGGAGGGAAGCGAGATCCATCTGCGCTATCAGGACATCGTCTACGCAGAACACTTCGCCCACTTGATCTACATCCATACGACAGTTCAAAAGACGCTTGCCACGCGCCAACCCTTCAAGACGTTCATCGCCCCACTAAAGGATGACACACGCTTTTTTGTGTGCGGGCGCGGCGTGATCGTGAATCTGGAACACGCGAAGGATCTGGAAGACGCCGCCTTCCGCATGGCGGACGGAAGCCGCGTGTTTGTCAGTCAGGACCTTCTGAAAAGTGCCCGGCAGGCATTTATGGAGTTCTTGCTGCAAAGGGGGCGTATGGTATAATGGAGCTGCTGCGTCCAATTCTGGAGCTCGGCGTGGTGATTCCCGGCATGCTGCTTGCCTACTTCCCGGTAAAATCCAGCTTAAAGCAGCCGCTGTCAAAGCTTGCTTTGTGGCTTGCCCCGCTGCTTGCGCTGCTTTGTGCCGTCGGAGGCGTGGTGTGCTATGCGCGCCGTATGCCGACTGCGCCGGTGCTTGCGGGGCTGACCTTGCTCGCAGCCGTGATCTACATAAAAACGCTCCGGATCTCGCTTTGGAAATCCGGAACGGTTGCATTATCTGTCTGTGCGGTATTTGCCTGTATCAACAGCCTTTGCCGGGCGATCAACGCCGCTATGCTGGCCGGTTTGCCGCAGGCGCAGGCTGCGCCATGGTTCTGTCTGCGGGCCGTGATTTGCTATCATGCGATCTGCTGGCTGTTTGCCGCCATCGCCTATTATCCTGCGACGCACAGCGTGCGGAGGATGGTCGAGGACGAAAATTTTGCGCAGACCTGGTATGTGTTCTGGGTGCTGCCGCTGGTGTTCATTGCGCTGAATCTGTTTATGATCCCCAAGTATGCGGACACGCTCTATACCGGGCGTGTTTTGCAGGGGTATTTTGTGATCAGCATCGCACTTTTGTTTTTGATGCTTTTCTTCAACGCAATCTTCCTTCTGATGGCGATCAGCATCAACCGGAATGTGAGATTGCGGCAGGAGAACCAGCTGCTTTCCATGCAGCAGCAGCGCTACGAAAGCCTGAAAGCTGCCATTGAGGAAGCACGGCAGGCGCGGCACGATCTGCGCCACCAGCTATGTCAGCTCGCTGCCCTTGCAGAAGAAGGAAATCTTGAAAAGATCAAAGCCTATCTCTCCGGCGCAGTTTCCAGAATTCCGAGTCTGGAGCTGCATTTCTGTGAAAACCGGGCGGCAGACGGCGTGGTCGGGTATTACTGCGCACTTGCGAAGCGGGAGCAGATCCCATTTTCCGTGCAGCTCGATCTGCCGGAATGTCTTCCTGTAGACGAAATCAATCTGTGTCTGGTTCTCTCGAATCTGCTGGAAAATGCGCTGGAAGCCAGCCTGCGCACCGCGCCTGCCCGACGCAGGATCAAACTGACAGCCTATCTGCATGGCAGCAGTCTGGCACTGATTCAGGTTGAAAACACCTATGACGGAGTTATCCGGGAAAAAGACGGGGTATTCCAGTCCTCCAAGCGAAAAGGAGAAGGTGTTGGTATCCAGTCCGTCCGCCATATCGCAGAAAAATCTGGTGGAGTAAGTACAGTTACCTATCAGGACGGCCTGTTCTGCGCAAAGGTCATGCTCTGCGGATAATGATGCCCTGCCTTTCCAAAACGGCACGGCCACAGATTTCAGTAGTCTCACTTCCGGTAAGCCCTGCACAAACCGTATCGCCGTTTTTGCAAAGATGTTGGACGTTGTCGTGTCCCAATCTGCCAGCCTCACGATCTCCGCTGCGCCGTTTTCAAAATCAAATCGCAGCTCGCCCCATTCGCCGTCGTTGTCTACCAGATATGCCAAAACAGAAAACCATTGCCGAGCTGAATAATTTGTTTTAGAGAGCCTTTATTACGTGACGAGCTACACCTTGAACCTCGAAGCTCTTCAGTTTTATGACCTCTCCCGGATACCGTGCTTCATTCTCGTAAGCAAGGATAAAGCACTTTTCGTCGTTGTCGAAGCCAACGTACCTTTTTAGCGTGTTCTGCTGTTCCTGATCGAGCGCAACGACTATATCCCCTTCGGAAGCAGGGCAATTACGCTCTATCACCAGCAGATCGCCTTCGGCGATACCGGCATCGACCATCGAATCGCCTTTGGCTCGGAGAATATAAAAGTCTCCTTTGCCAAATAAAGAAACAGGAAGGCTGACATACTCCTCGACGTTTTCCTCTTCCTCTTCCGGAGAGCCACAATAAATCGAGCCAACTAACGGGGCGGCAATGTAGGCTGTCTTCATTTTGGCACTCTCAGGCGCAGAAAGAATACCTCTGCCGTAATCAAGCAAATCTCTATCGCTAAGCTCCTGGATGTAGCGATGAGTTGTCGATCTGGCCACACCGACACCAGCAGCAACTTCGCTGATTGTGGGAGCAACACGATTTTCTTGATAATACTTATTTACGAACTTCAGTATTTTGTCGAGAGTCCCTTGGTCTTTTGTCCTCATACCAGCACCTCCGTTTCTATCCGGGATTTCAAATCCCGTTATCGTTATTATACTCAACTCGGAGAAAATTACAAGAGGGTAACAGAAAGTCAAAAAGGAGGTGCGGCCAATCGGCTGCACCTCCTTCAACGAAGAGTATATCTGGGTTGTGAAGTTGATTATACGGCTTATTTTCTCTTTAAGAGCCAAAAATGATTCTGACCGTCTTCAGAGACCGTCACATTACAGCCAAGCTTCTGACTGTTCTGGCATGTTCTCTCGCGGGACTTCAGATTCGCCCCGAGCATAACGGAAAGAGCTGTGTTTGCAAACGCTGTCGGATTCTCCTTATCCTTTGAGATAGTGAACAGCAGCATGTATTCTTTTCCGCCATCAGGAACAGTGAACTTTCCAATGACTTCCCGAGCATGTTCCCACCCATGCTGCTCATAGATCACCTCAAAATCCGGATTATTCAGGACATTGAGGTATTCCGGCTCCTCACGAGCGGCATCCCCATCATCAGACAGATCATAATCAAAATCTCCCTCGGTGAATTCGTGAGTGTCCAAATAGGTGGTCAGGGAATCAACGATTTCCCGGTACTCATCGGCTGTAATACCGAATTCCTCAGTCGGATCATAGTCTTCCATCAGGGAGAGTACTGTCTCCCGGAACTCTTTAACCTTTTCTTTCATGCGCTGAACTTCGCTCAGATATGACTGCCGGATCTCCCTAGTTTTCTGCAGACGGTCCTCCTGTTCCTTTATTTTCGCCGAGAAAGCCTTGAAAATAGTGTCGTTATCAGCATCAAGGAGCCCCCTGATTTCATCGATAGAGAAACCAGCCATTTGTAGGTTTTTGATTTTCACGTATTGCAGTGCCTGATCCTCATCATAATAGCGGTATCCTGTCCAAGAATCCACCTTAACCGGTTTCAGCAGATCCACATGGTCGTAGTACCGAAGAGTCTGAGGATTGCAGCCGCATAGACGCGAGAATTCTTTGATCGTCATATCCGGCACCTCCTTTCTGAAACCGTTATATCATTGCAGTTTGCTGTAAGGTCAATACCTATTTTCAATTTCCAGAACTTTTTTTGAATCATGTATTCAGCTTCATGAACCCAAGGCAGCCAAATTCAGTCGCAGGCGTAAAACCAAGCGACTTATAAAAGGCAATGGTCTTGTCCGTGTTATCTGTCATGAGTTCCGTTTGATATACATCGGGATAACGGCGGATGATTGCTCTGAGGAGATCGGTTCCTATTCCTTTGCGCTGGAATTCCGGGAGCACAATAATGTCTTGGATGAACAAGATAGAAGCTCCATCGCCCACGGCTCTTATAATGCCAACCAGCCTTCCTTGCGCGGTATATGCGCCGAGTGTACAAAGAGAGTTCTTATATGCCTTTTCCAGCATCTGCGGATGGTCAGTATAGTTTGTCCAGCCGACGCTTGTATACAGGTTCATAATTTCACTGCGATCAAATGTGGTATAATCCCTAATCACAATGCTCGCAGTCTGCCAGTCTTCTCTCGTGAGGATATTTACCTCGTCTTCTTCAGTGGTATCTACTTTTGTTTCGTATGTATCAAAGGCGTAATGCTTGAAGCCACACTTTTCCTGAACCCTCTGCGACTGCTTGTTCCACAGGAAATGACCGCAGAAGATCACATCAAGACCAACTTCTTCAAAAAGATACCGGATCACTTCCTTCACAGCTTCCGGCATCAGTCCTTGCCCCCAATACTCTTTAGAGAGCACATACCCAATCTCACGGCATTTTTTATCTGCAAATTCGGGAAAGTGATCTTCATTGTATTGCTCAATACCGAGAGAACCAATTACTTTGCCCTGATATTCCAAAGCAAAAGTCTTCTTGTGACCGATGAACATATCCAGAATTATTTGGGATTCTTCCTTGGATTCGTGGGGCTTCCAGCCTGCCATCTGACCAACGCCGTCAACAGAAGCATAGGCGTATAAATCATCCAGGTCAGTCTGACGCCAAGGGCGCAGGATCATGCGGCCTGTATGTAAGGTGACATTGCTGATATCAATCTCTGTATTCATAGTATCTCAAACCTTCTTTTTCCTCGATGCAGGGAGCTCATCATACATAGCGTCAATCAACGCCGTTAGGAACTCTCTGCTCTCAACATTATCGACTAACAGCATTTCCTTTGCGCCTTCATATGGCAGTTCCATTCCCGCTTGCGGCATCATGGCTCTTGCAGAAGGGGTTAGCTTGACAAGAAATCTATCATCGTAAAGGCCGCCGATAATCTTTCCACGGTAGTAAAGGATGTATTCTCCCATCATCGCCCGGCAGGAGATCTCATCCAAGCCGGATAATTGATCCAGGATGAAATCGAGATAGGCTTTGCTGGAGGCCATAGCTTACACCTTCTTTATCGGGTGACGGATTACAGTTTTCAGCTTGTCCGGCGCAGTCTTCCGCGCGTCACTCAAATAGATTTCGTGGTGATATCTCAAATCTGTAATGTCAAGAGCATACCCTTGTTCAGACATAAACTGATGCATGAGCTCCACTGTTGCAGGCTCATTGTCGTATGGGCCGATGTGCATACACTGAACACAGAGTTCCTCGTCATATGTCAAAAACTCCACCTTTGAAAAGTCGGCTTTCTTCTTGCTTGTTGCCTCCTGAATGGCCCAGTCAAAATCGGCTTTTCTTACGAAGTCCGGCAGCCGGATGAGAGAAATCCATTCAAAATTCTCTTTATGGGTATAATCGACTCCGGTGACACCTTCCTGCCACCAAAAGCCTTCCAGCGGAGGCACCACATAGTCGAAATACCCTTCGATCTGGCGGCTGCCCTTCTTGCTCATTTTGATGGTAAATGCAATCCCGTAAAGGAGGCCGATGACGTCCTTGTACTCACCGCTTGCAGCATTGGGATCGCCTTTGCCACGCACGGCAAGGTAATTCATGGGCGGCACCGTCACAAACGACGGCTTGTCCTTCGGAAGGTAGAATTCCTTGTACTCTTTCTTATAATCAAATGCCATTCGTTTTCCTCCTGATCTGAACATAGGTGTAAACTGAGTCCTCTTGCGTGGAATAAGACAACTCCATATGATCCAACAGCGGCAAAAGCGTTTCCTGAATCACTGCCTTGTCCATGCGGAAGGAGCTTACAACCCAAGCAACTCCGGTCGTGTTCACAACCCGCAGGCATTCCCACAGAACAGGTTCTGCGATATGCGCCAGATGGCCGATTGCGTTGTACAAAACAACTGTATCGAAAGAACCGTCCGGGAAGCGCATCGCTGTGGCATCCATGATTTCAAAGCGGAGCCTTTCGGTATGCGTTGCCTCTGGGTTCAACCGCTGGTCATCCAAATCAAAACAGACGACCTCCGCGGCGTGGGCTGTTGCCGCAATAGAAAACTCCGCGCAGCCACAGGCGGGCTCCAACACACGCTTGCCGTCGATGTCCGGCATCAGCCTGGAAATTGCTGTTTCAACTCGTTTCATTGCAGCCTCCGTTTCATTCCGAAAACTCACGCAAGCGGTGCTTTCGCATCTAATCAAAAGTATCCTTCGGACATCAGTAGTTCCAACACTCTTGCTTCTCGTTCAAACATCATGGGATTATATGGGCTCGCACCCACGCTGCGGTTCTTTTGAATTGCCATCAAGGGCGTAACATGTTCCAATGTATAGGTTTCCTGCGCCTCGTAAGCGTCCAAATTCTGCCGAACTGCTTCCGGCTCCGCTTTGCACAGATAGTAGTAATTATCCTGAACAAAGCATTCGGAGGAATCCATGTCGCTCCGCTGAATCCGGTGGACATAGCCGTATTCCTTGACCGTCTCAGGCTTGACCACAAGTCCGGCTTCCTCCCGCGTCTCTCGGATCATTGCTTCCACTGGGTTCTCTCCGTTTTCAATGCCGCCTCCTGGGAACTTGTAGTAATCGTATTTCAAGCTGTGGATCATGGCGATTTTTCCATCCCTTATGATGATGCTGCGGGCGGAGTTGCGGACGAAACGGTGGGTGCAGTATTCATAGTCCTTCTTATCCATCTCAAATAATAATCTCATAGCAATTCCTCAATCAGACATGGAATACTTAATATCTCTGAAAGGCTGTCCACTGTAAAATCCGGAACCTCTGCCCCGCAGGAGAGATTTGCATAAACGGCGATCCCTTTCCTAATTTGGATAGTTTTCATGCCCAACTCCTTGGCTGGGCGAATGTCGTTATCCAGCCGGTCGCCTACCATGACAGCGTTTTCGGGTTTGCAGTTTGCCATTGCCAGCGCCCGCAGAAATATCCCCTTGTCCGGCTTTGATACACCCAACTCTGCAGAGGAAGCAATCACAGAGAAGTATCGGCCAAGTCCCCAAGCGTCAAGACGGCCTTTTGCTCCGGGCTTCTGATTTGCGATGATGCCAAGTTGATAGCCCTTGTCGCACAGAGTCCGCAGGGTTTCCTCGCAATCATCAAAGGGAACCTCGTCCTCGCTGTGCCATGGCGTTTTGTTGAGAGCGAAATACTCGATTGCCTTTTGATCTCCGTTATATCCCTCCTTGGCGTATTGGACACGCTTTTCGAAAAACTGCTCGAAGGTGACAGCGGTACCTCGGATCATGTCTCTGATCCGATGATGATAGGCTTCTTCCTCGTCCACCAGCGTTGAACCAATATCAAAGAAGACCCAACGAATTGCGTTCATATTATTCATCCCCGAGATTTAAGTCCTGGCATTTTTGGATGGCAAGATCATGGTTCTGCTCCGCAGCTTTCTTATACCAGTGCTTTGCCTTTTCCATATTAACAGGCGTCCCAATCCCTTCTTCATAGAAATATGCGAGATTGAATTGGCCGTCACGATCACCATGCTCTGCGGCACGCTGCGTCCAGTAAAACGCCTTATCCGCGTCCTTCTCCACACCGATCCCGTCATAGAAAAAGTAGCCCACTTGACATTCGGCAAGGGGATAGCCCTTCTCAGCAAGTTCCATGTGTCCTTCAAAGCACTTCTCAAACTGCTTTGTGTTCCAATATTTTTCGATCAGCTCATTGCAACGATCAAATTCTGGACATGCTTTATAATATGCATTTGACATTTTTAGTACCTCTTGCAGATCAACCGCTTTACCCAAGTGCGTATGTAATCGCAGTATTCAGCATCATCTCCGCTGAATTGCAGAAAGTATACATAGCATTGGGCCATATAGTATTTGACAGCTTCTTGATCGCATGGAGCGGTTCTCTGATAGCCACGCAGAAAGGCTTTCTGCTCCACTTCGGTTTTCAGAAATTTCTGCCCCGGTCGCCGGAACAGAGCCCAGGCAATGTCGAAGTCACGGTTTCCATAGCCTGCCAGCTCAAAGTCCAGTATGCCGCTGATATGATGCCTGTCCCATAAGATGTTTGCATAGTGGAAATCTCCGTGGCAGAAGCAGCGGACAGACGTCTTGGGCGGATTTGCAAAAATTCCTTTATATTCCTCCAAGCCCAAGGTTTTTAAGAACTCGTCAGACGGCACGTGGAAAAATCTTCTGTCCTTGACTGGCTCTGCGGAAATGCGAAGCTGATGGAGCGTTGCCAGCGTCGCGCCGTATTCCTCCATAAAGCTAAGGGATTCCAGCGTTTCGTTTTCGCCCACAATGGTCGATAGACGTTCGCCCGGCAGCTCCAACGTTACGGAGAAGGGCGTTCCGGCAAACCCGCAATCAAGGACTGTGGGATAAATTGGCGAATGGAGCTGTGACAGAATCGCCACCTCGTTTTCAATCGCCGCACCCTTCTGTCTTGCGGCTTTGATGTAGGCCCGGACTTCTTTGCCTTTGTAGATACCCCTGGCGTGGAATACGTCGTTACCGGCGTGAGGATAGCCAAGTATTTCTATTGGATGGAAGGACTTATAAGCGAGCGAGAAAGGATCAATGGTTTCCCGCCATTTATCTGGATGTTTCACAACTCGTTTCTCCTGTGATTTCATCAATCTGTCGGTACAGTTCCTCATACGCCTGATCTGCTATCGGCTTTTTCGGCGTCCAGAATGCATGGAGCTCCTGAAGCTCCGGTGAATCTCCCAAAAGTGCCTTCACCTTCTCATACGCAAAGTCATTCGCTTCCCGTTCATAGGGCTGTCCAAGATATAGTTCCGTGAAATAGTCTATTGATCCATCGAGCTTGCATTCTTTCCATTTGCCGTCAACGAGTTTATAACAAGTTCCATCATATTGGATGACATAGAGGCGGCTCCTGGAAATCAGCCCGTCAAAGCGCTCCGGGTGCAAATACTGCAAGGCATGGCGAAGCTCATGAAACAGATAGAACATCTGCTCGTACTCCGGTTGAGATTGGAGCATCTCTTTGTTGATGAACAGCGTATTGACAGTTGGATCAAACGTGCCGTTGGCCGTTTCGTATCCCTCCGGCATGTCGAAGGAAAGGTTGATCGTTAAGCGCCGATATTGTTACCCCCAAATGCCTAAAAGTTGTTCCCGTGGTTGTCCCCGAAGTTGTCCCATAAAGACGAAAAAAGGGGAGTTGTCCCCGAGTTGTCCCCGGTAAAAACGATTTGGTTGGGTCAGGTTGAGCCAGAACAGGACAAAAAGAAAAACCCCGGAAACCGTTGAGTTTCCAGGGTTTTTTGGCATTTTGAAATCTCGATCAGCGCTTGGAGAACTGGGGTGCGCGACGTGCGGCTTTGAGACCGTATTGGCGTACAGTTTAGCGCCTGTTTTCCTTGATTTTATGGGCTTTTTGGCCTCTGCCCTCAAATGTTGCCCCAGTATTTAATCATAAAAATGGGGGCATTTTAGGTACCAACAGATGGAGCAAATGCAGCATTTACAACACTCAGAAGTTCCTCCAGTTTATTATACTTCACCTGCGCGTAAATGTCCATAGTCGTCTTACTGTTTTCATGCCCGGCAAGATATTGAACAGTTTTTGGGTCAATGCCTGCATACAGCAGGTTAGTAATATAGGTGTGACGAAGTTGATGTGGGGTTACATCAAAGTCAATGGCATACACTAACTTCGGGTTATTTTTCTGATGACTGCCAGGGGTAGGCGTTACCGTACACTTCACGCACTGGCCATTTACATACTTATAATAGTTATGGGGTTTCGTAGAGCGAACGGTTACATATTTCCATACCCGCTGAAACTGCGAAGATGAAAGAGGATTTCCATTTCTGTCAGCAACCACATATTTCGATTCGGTTTTCTCTTTCACTTCCCGCAGGCAGTCTGTCAAACACTTTGGGATCGGAATATCTCTCCGAGCCGCCTTCGTTTTCAGCGTTGTGGAAATCACCGGCCTGTTATTTTCTGAGCGCCATGCTCTCCGTACAGAGATGTACGGCGTAGGAACATCCAGAAATACGCAGTCCCATTGCAGTCCCAAAATTTCTTCGCGCCGCAGACCGGAATATAAAGCGATCATTATAAAGGTATAGGGTGGAAGTCCTCGGACAGTATCTAAAAGCAGCTTCACTTGCTCATCCGTCAAGGCATTTATCTTTTTCCCCGGTTTTCCCCCTTTGGCCGAGAGTCCCTCACAGGGATTATATTCAAGTAACTGGCTTCGCTCTGCCGAATAAAAGACACATTTCAGGAGCATATTTACCTTACTATACAATCCAGCAGATTTTGAAGCCAATGGAATCATCGCAAGCCGAATATCGTCTGCAGTCACATCCTCAAGATACATATCGCCTAAAGGCTTGACAATATAGTTGTTCATGGTCTGGGTATATCCTCTCAACGTGCCGGAAGATACCTTTGCCGACTGCATAAGCAGCCACTTCTCGCAATACTCTGCCACCGTTGGATGTTTTCTGCGGAAAATCGCCTCCTCTACCTGGCGTCGGGCCTCCATCTCCTTTAGCTGGAGTTCCTCACAGGTTTCAGCATACAAATCTACCCGCTTTCCATCGGCATCGGTGATCCGAGTCCTGTAATATTGAATCCCTCTCCGCATGGTAGTGCCATACCGGGGAACATTTTCTTGCTTTTTCGCCATGATTTCAGTTCCTTTCTATTTAATATGTATTTCAGCGCCGATACCTTCTTTATACTGAAAAACCATGGCTCAATCAAAGGTGCGATTCTGTAAAACGCAAAGGGCGGGGAACACTCCCCGCCCTTTATGCGTTTTCTGTCTGGTTATTGTGCCGCTTCGTATTCACCGCCATCCCATTCTGCAAAGGCTCCGCTTAAAACTCCTGCCAGTTGCTCCGGCTTGTTGTACTTTACCTTCGCATAAATGTCCATCGTGATCTTACTGCTCTCATGGCCAGCCAAGTATTGAACTGTTTTCGGGTCTACCGAAGCGTGAATCAAATTTGTGATGTAGGTATGACGAAGCATGTGTGGCGTAACGTCAAAATCCAGGCTATATACCACATGACCATTGTTCCGTGCTTTTTCACCCAGCTTCGGGTAAAGCATATACTTCACATATTTCCCATCCACAAGTTTGCGAGCTATCCTCGGTTTTGCTGTCCGTGTCACGATATACTGCCAAAGCCGCTTAAACTGCGTATAAGACAACGGCTCTCCATCCTGGTTGGCAATTACATAGTCTGATGTCGATTTTTTCTTTGTCTCTTTCAAGCACTCTGCCAAACGATCCGGGAGAGGTATATTCCGTTCCGCAGCCTTCGTTTTTAACTCTGTGAGAATGACCGGCCTGTTATGTTCCGTGTGCCACGCACGCCGGACCGTCAGATACGGCGCTTCTGTATCCAGATATACTGAATCCCATTGCAGCGCAAGGATTTCTTCCCGCCGCAGCCCGGCATACAGACCAATCATCACAAATACATAGGGCGGCAACCCGCGAATGGCGTCCAAAAGCCGTTCTACCTGTTCATCCGTCAAAGCCTGCCGTTCCTCCTGCGGAACGCCTCCGCCTTTTGCTTCAAGGTATATCGTCGGGTTTGTATCAATCACATGGCTTTCCTTAGCCGCCCGGAAAATAGACTTGTAGAGGATTACCACGGACTTATAAACTGAAGCCGACTTTTTAGAGACTGGCACAAGGGCAACCTGGATGTCATCCAGGGTTACATCGGCCATTCGTTTCTCGCCCAGCTCCTTGATAATATGCCGCCGCACCTTGGATGTATAATCAATCAATGTGGTGGCACGGATATGGACAGACTGCATTAGAAGCCACTTTTCACAATACTCGGCAACCGTGGGGGATTTACGCCGGAATGTGGCGTTGTCGATTTGCTCAAGAGCCGCCATTTCCTTGTCGTAAACTTCCTCGCGGGTTTTTCCGTAAAGAATCACCCGTTTGCCATCTGCGTCCTCAATATCTGTTTTGTAATACTCATGCCCATTTATCTGGACTTTGCTGTACCTGGGAATTCGTTTTCTTTTTGCTGCCATTTTTCTACCTCCAAATGCAATCAGTGTTGTATCTTTGTTTTACCAAAACCACACGATTTGCTCAAAGGTGCGATTTGTTTCCTCGCACATTTCGGTAGGTTGCTTTCTTTTCCACAGGTTTTGCCCGATAGGTGCATTTAGCTACATATTCCTGAAGGTAGGCAGAAGTGAAATATACGCACCCATTCGGCACATACTGAATATAGGAAATCAAGCCACTGTTTCTGGCTTCATCCAACGTGGCAAGGCTGATTCCCAACAGTTTTGCCGCCTCCTTACGAGTAATCAGCTTTTCCATATCCAATCTTCACTTCCTTTCCTTCTTTTTTACTACTTCATAATCAAAACCAGGCCGCTGGCCACAGTAGGTGCAGATGTCCTTTTCCACCCGGCCAGGGTGAACCCTGCGCAAATAATAAGAGCCTGTGCCGTAGAAGTTATTGGCACAGGCCGGACAAAGGCACATGATTAAGTTTTTCGGTGTTTCTTCAATCAATCCCACGCTGACAGCCAGGGCGCGGTTGAGCCGGCGGATATGCGGTTCCTCCAGATGTCCGATGTACGTTTCCAGCCGCCTTTTATCAATGGTGCGGAGCTGCTCCATCAGCACCAGAGAAGGCAGCTCCAGGCCGTTCTCTGCTTTGAGAAGGTAATGGGTGGGCAGCTTGGCCTTGGCGTCCACTTTGCTGGATATGGCCGCCACAATGACCGTGGGGCTGTGCTTGTTTCCAGTATCGTTCTGAATAATAAGGACAGGGCGATAACCTTCCTGCTCGGAACCGATTCCCCGGCCCAAATCGGCATAGTACATATCGCCGCGATGATATGTTCTGTTCATGCTTTATGACCTCCCTTTGAAATGCAGGTGGCTGATGCCGCCTATGTAGAGCCGGACAGCAGAACAGTATGAAGGCCGGGGAGTGATAAAACAATCCTCTTGTTTTCATTGGCCCGTCCTGCTGTACGGCCCGTATTTCAAAGATGCTCCTATTTGTCCTCGACACCCCGAAGCACCGTGGTGGGAAGTCATCAAACGGCTGGCAGCTCACCAGCTCCACGGGGAATTTCACCCCTCGCGTGGTTCTCACGCAACCGCCCCCATTGCCTGCGACGGATCACGGCGGCAAACCGCTTCAACGCTCGGACGTTAGGCTGGACGGGAGTATCATTGTCCCCGCTGCCGGTCATGGCCGTACCGGGAGCCGCCCGGTACTGACAGTCTGCTGTTTCTCGCTCCTTGCCGGGAAGAACAAACCTAAGACCTACATTTCTTTTTCGGTGGTGTCTCGTTGTTTTCCCCCGGCAGATCGCCGCGCAGCAACCGTCTGGGCTTTGGCTTTCGCCAAAGCAGCGGGAATGTGCCTGATGAATGGGTATGCAATTTTCAAGGTTCTGGGAGAAGTCAAAAAGAACCTCTCACTCTATTTGCCGCTGAGTGAGAGGTCTAACAACCTATTTACTCAAAAAAGTTTTTCAACTTTTTGAGTATCCTGTTTTTTCGTTTGTGTATGGCCTGCTGGGAAACGCCCAGAGGTTTTGCAACCTCGCTCTCTGTTTTCTCATCAAAGAACAGGGCATAGATTAAAGCCCGTTCTTCTTTCGTAAGCTGTAAAAGCGCGGTATGTAGCTTGTCCAACGCAAGTTTTCGGAACACTACATCCTCTACGCTTTCCGCATTGGCGGCAAACTGCCGGGCGTTTTCTTCCATCAGCCTGTCCAGGGAATCCTCCCGGCTGGGAAGAACCTGCCTGATCTCGCCGTTGCTGCCGTAAACCGGACGTTCTCTTTTCAAATCATCCTCAAAGTAGCGCATTTTCCGGTCGCCCCGTATATAAGCGTCATACACCTCATACGTGACCTCGACAAATTGGCCACGCACCCATATTCTTTTTTTCCAGCGTCCACGCTGTGTACCTCCGTTTCGTCTGAATTTCGGGAAGAAATCCAGACGGACGGTGGCCCCCTGCAACGTGGAAGACTTGTCCTGTCGGGAAATAACAGAAACTTGCATTTCCCGACAAAGAAAAAACGCGCACACCAAAAGGTGCACGCGCTCGGCTGACGGCTTTTGCCGGATGATGGGTAAGGCCCAGGGAAAAGAAAAAAGCCTGTCGAACAAAAAAATACCGCAATCCCCTTGCGGATTGCGGCATGTACGGAATACGGTTTTTGTTCGGTTTTGGGCGGGAATCCGCCCGGCTTTTTTCTTTCTGGCTCCATCCTATCCCCCTATGGGGATATGCTGATAGACATCACCACCTTTCCCCAAACTAAAATGTTGATGGGGGTAGTATAATGGATAAAATACAAACTAAATGGAAGCAAAACGCAAATGAAACACAATCCGGTCGCAAATTCAGACAATATGCGGCGGGAAAATATCGTAAAAATTCGCTCTTTGCAAGATATGAGCGAATAGGGAGAAAACTGCAAGAAAAAAGCAGCAGCCTAACTCGTTAGACTACTGCCTTGTGTTAAGAATCCACCTCAAAGCGATACCCTACATCCCGGATACAGGAAATCACAAATGGCGGCTTAGCGTATGCGGAATATAACTTTTGACGCATACTGCGGACATAGCTGCCCACCGCGATATTCTCGTTTCCAAAAGGTTCTTCCTTCCAGACTTTTTGATACATCTGCCCGTATGTAAGCACCCGTCCTTTATTAGTGACTAACAGACAGAGCAGGGCAAACTCCTTGGTATTCAATTCAATCTCCTGCTGGCCGTGATATATTTTTCGGCGGTCTGGGTATATCTGAAGGTCGGGAAGGGAGATAATCGGCTCCGGGGCAATCTCCCAGGTTTTCAGTTCCGGATGGAGCTGCAAAAGGGAAAGAAAATCCTCAAACGCTTTATTCTCTTTATCCTCCAGTTCCATAATAATTACTCGTCCGATGGTATCACCTCCTGGCTGTTCTGCCAGGCAGCTTCTTTCAATTTCTGAAAACTTGTCTCACTGATGACGTGTTCCAGCCTGCAAGCGTCCTGGGCCGCAATATCATGGGGAACACCAGCTTCGATGAGCTGCCTGGTAAAAAACTGGTGTTTTTCATAAACCTGCTCAGCGATTTGCTGCCCCGGTTCTGTGAGGGAGAGTGTGCCATCTGCCTCTTTTAACAGGTATTTCTTTTTAGACAGTTCTCTAACCGCTCTGCTCACAGAAGGCTTCGTCACGCCTAAATATTCTCCTACATCTACACAACGAAAAAACCCATATTTCTGCTGAAGCACCAGAACCGCCTCCAAATAATCTTCCATAGAAGATGTTAAAGACAATGACCCACCTCCTTCCCAAGTAGTTCTTTTTATTACTATATTTTCCATTCCCGTGATTTCTCTTGCTCTGAAATTACATGGGAATACCAGCCATCATGTTTAATCAGTTCCTGGTGAGTACCCTTTTCCGCTATATTTCCGTTCTGTAAAACTAAAATCTGATCGGCATTGACAATCGTATTCAACCGATGGGCGATCACAATGACCGTTTTGCCTTCCATGAGTTTATCCAGAGCCTTGTTGATTTCCTGTTCATTGTCAGCGTCCAAATTGGAAGTCGTTTCGTCAAGTAGGACAATAGGTGCATTTTTAATCAACGCCCTCGCAATAGATATGCGTTGTTTTTCACCACCAGAAAGCGTAGAGCCTCCTTCACCGACCAACGTATTATATCCGTCCGGTAACTGAGAAATAAAGTCGTGGCACCTTGCCGCTTTTGCGGCTGCCTCTATCTGTTCTTGTGTAGCGTTCGGATTTCCCACACGAATATTACCGGCAATCGTATCGTTTAACAAATAAACGTCTTGAAATACTACGGCCATGTGGCTGGCTAAACTGTCCGGAGAAAGTTCTCTGATGTCCTGCCCTCCAATTGAAATAGTCCCTTGGCTCACATCCCAAAAGCGGGAGAGCAGGCTTATTACCGTAGTTTTACCGCTACCAGACGGCCCCACCAATGCGGTAGTTGTTCCTGGAGCAGCCTGGAATGAAATGCCATGTAATACCTCAACATCATCCTCATAAGAAAAATGTACATTGTCAAAGCATATTCTGTACGAACTCAGTCTGTCTGCACTTTTTTGATAGGTCAACGGTTTTTCTTTCCGAACCTGCAAAATATTTTCGGCTGCTTTCCCAAGATAGGTCATTTCCGGGTACAAACTTCCCAAGGTAGCCATCATACTGGAAAGAGATACTGCAATCATAATTATCAAAACAAATGCCTGCGTATCAAGGCTTCCTGCCTGTAACATCCACGCACCTGCAATAAGCGCAACCGGGAGCATAAAAGAGGTTACAATGGAGAAGAGAATGGAAAACGGCATAATGGAAAGCTCCAGGCGAATCGATTGCTTTTTCAAGTCCTTAAAACTGTCATCCAGTCTCTCAAACCGTTCGCCCGTCAAGTTATACAGCTTAAAGGTCTTAATTCCGTTGATATACTCAACAATCCGAGAGATTACGCCATTCACGCTGTTTCTCTGCTTTGCGCCATATTTTCTTGACATTTTCCCACTGACATACATCAAAGGAAAAGCTAACAGAATCAAGGCCAAAAGTGCCAATCCACATTGCCAGCTTATGATAAACGCAAAGAGCAGCGTAAACGCACTAAAAAATAAAACCTTAAAAATGCTCGACATCGAATGGGTAAGGATTTGCTCGAAATCCGCAATATCGGTTGTAAGCGTTGAGGTCAGTCTGCCGATACTGTTTTTATTGAAATAACCCAAATTTAAGCTGCGGATGTGATCACCTAATGAGAGTCGAAGATGGGCTGTCACATCTGCACCACGGAACTGCGTCCGTGTATAGTTAAGCGAGTAGAGAACAGCTCGTACAACAAATAGAAGCACAAGAATTATGCTGTAAAATAATAGCGTTTTAGGAGAAAAGGATTGAGCTAATAATTCCAAAATAGTAGACAGCATGATACAAAACATACCCATATGCAGGATGGAATCCACGCAGGACAAGGCAACTGGAAGAATGAATTTTTTCATCCTTGCCCCGACTACTTCTTTTACTGTCCTATAAAAACTCATGATACCACCTCCTGCGTATAGGTTTTCCACATCCGGCTATAAAGACCGTTTTGGGCAAGCAATTCGTCATGGGTGCCTTTTTCAATTACTTTCCCCTTGTCAAACACACAAATTTGATCTGCACCGACAATCGTATGTAGGCGATGGGCAATCATAAT